>Ga0214923_10000958_pt1 | contig 42242 bp, 36 predicted proteins | sample LL1510_MetaG_FD_177993 | JGI IMG/M metagenome (GOLD analysis project Ga0214923, IMG submission 177993) | Freshwater microbial communities from Lake Lanier, Atlanta, Georgia, United States - LL-1510 | ecosystem: Environmental > Aquatic > Freshwater > Lake | place: USA: Georgia | collected... | reverse complement strand
TAAAGAAAATATGGAAGAATATTCATATAAACCACAAAATATATTTTCATGGTTTACTAATAATAAAAAAATTATTATTAATGTTTACATTTTAGGTCTATTAATAATTGTATTTTCTATTTTAACTATTATTAATAAATCTTCTTATGATAAATTAAAAGATAATTGTAGAAAAACAGATACTGGTAATAATGTTGTTAGCGGTTTAACTTGGTTACAAGGTATTATGTTCTTTAGTTATTATATTTTTATTTTAATGAATAGTTATTATATTTTTAATAAAGATTTTGCTAGTTATTTAAGAACAGTAAAAAGACCTTTATTTTATATATTAATAACATTAGGATTAATATTTGTGATATTAGCAGTTGTTAATTATATGAAATTAAAAAAAGTTGATCAAAGTATAGATGATATTAAAAATAAAAAATCTGAACAAATACAATTTGAACAGTCATTACAAGATCAAAAAAATAATTTACAAAAATTATTACAAGATCAAACTTTACAATCAAATAAAATTACTGATTTACAAAATAGAATAAATAAATTGAATACAGACTTAAAACAGCAAAATTTACAACAAAATGAAATTAAAAATATAATTGAACAAATTACTAAATTAGAACAAGACTTAAAAAATGAAAAAGATAATTTAATACAAGATAAAATTAAACCTTTACAAGATCAAATAAGTAAATTAGAACAGGAATTAAAACAAAGGAAAGAAACATTAGAATCAGATAAATTTAAATATTTATATGATAAATGTAAAGATAATAATCCTTCTACTAATTTGAAAAATACATCTTTAGGTCTATTAAGTTTAAGTATTATTATTTTTGTTATTATTATTTGGTTTTCTATTCATAATAAATTTTATGAAGTAGATATTGAAGATGAAATTAAGAATGTTGAATTAGATGTAAAAATACCATTATTACAAAATCAAGAAATTGAAAGATTAGATAGAGTCGGAGTTATAGATAATACATCATGTGTATCATATACAAATTCGCCAGAACAATGTGAAAGTAAAATTAATGAAGAAAAATTATTAAGATGTTATTATGATGATAAAAATAATACATGTGTTAATTTACCAACAGATTTAGATGAAGATAAATTTAAAGATACATCAAGAAAATTAAATTATTTATTAAAATATATACCTTATCAAAGTAGAAAACAATTAAAAGAAACATTAGATAAAGTATTTGAAGGTGATAAAAGTAGTTCTATTGAATATGTAAGAAATTTAATACAAGAGAGATTATTAAAAATAAAATGTAAGACATTAATAAGAGTATATATAAATGTATATCAAGAGAATTTAAATAATGTAATTAGAGAAGATGATATTAAAAAAGAATTAGATAGAATTAATAAAGATGTAAATTCAAAAAATATTAGTCCTAAAGATAAATTATTATTAATTGGTAAACAATCTATTGGTTATCTTAAATTACAACTTAATTTATTAAATGAATTAAAACAAATTAATCCAAATGATATTTCTATTTTTAAATATATTAGAGAAATGAAAGATCTTGATTATGAAAATAAAATTAAAAAAATTAAAGATATTGTTGATATTCAAAAGAAAAATGATCTTTATAATCCATTAGATATTTCTAGTTTTTCACCTTATGATGCACCTTATGGTTCTGTTTTTAAAACTGGAATAATAGAACCATATTCAATAGATAGATCTAAAGTTAAGAATTTACCAAGTTATAGTTTAAGTTCTGGTTTATTACCAACTAAAACAGATTATACAAAAACAGGAGTTGGAATTCCTGAATTAGATGATATTATATCTGAAATACATAAAAAATTAGGAACAAAACCATCTATAGATTTAAGTATACCTACACCTATTACATCTTTAAAACCTTCATATGTAGAGATAAAAGAAGAACCTATAATAGTAGATGAAGGAATACAAAATTTTAATGGACATGATGTTATATTATATGGTTCTTATAATTATAAAATGGTAAATGGAGAGGTAGTTTCTATTACATATGATAAAGAATTAAGTGGTATGATAGATAATAAAGAAGGAACTGTTTATATATATAAATTAAATGATAGATATAAATATTTTGATGTAAATGGATATGAATTAGAATTAAAAGGTGAAAATAATTATATTAAGAAATTTCCAGAAAGAATTAAATATAAATTTATTGATTTGAATGAATATTATACTATGGAAAAAGTTGGTGTTAGTGAATGTGAAAAAACAGAATTAGGGGAAAGGGTAGCTAAATATATGACAGAAGATATATATATTTATATGACAATATTAAGAAAAAGAATTTATACATCATCTGATAATAAATATTTTGTTACAAAACAACCTGGTCCATATGAAACAGTTCGATTAAAAGTTGGTGATAGTGATGAAAATCAATCATTTAGATTAAGTAGTAAAAAAATAATAGGATATAAATATAATGGAGAGAGAGAACCAGTTTATGAATATATAAATACAGAGTTATATCCAACATCAAGATATCCAACATTACCTAAAATATTATTAGATTATAAACAAAGAGTAATAAAAGAGGAAGGAGGTAAATTTAAATTAGAGAATGAAAGTCAAGAGATAGATATGGTATGTTATTCTAAAAATATGAAACAAGAAGATATAAAAAGAATAGAACAAGAACAACAAAGTAAGAGAGAAGATAGTAGATTACCATTTGAATTTTATACATTTAATATAGAAGGTAAAAAAAAGATAGGATTTTTAAATATAGAAGATCCTAATAAAATAAAAGATTTTAATTCAAATACTAAAAATATTTTTTGTAAAGGTAAGGTAGATGGAGGATATATATATGAATATACAGTATTTACTCCAAATGTAGATTATATATTTGATGATATAAATAATTTAGAAAACAAAGATAAAAAAGAAATAGATAAAATTATAGATAAAAAATTAAAAGATGAAATAAGCAATACAATAATATATTTAATGGTAGGTAAAAATAAAACAAGAGAATATAGTGAAATAGAATTTGCAAAATTAAAAATGAAAGATAATTTTATACAAGAATGTTCAGATATAAATAATTTTATACCTATTATAAACGGGATTGCAAAAAAATCATATAACTCATATTTAAATAATATAGATAAATTTAGAAGTTATATGGATTATATTAATAAATTAAAAGAAATGAAAAAGGAAGTTCCTCAGTTTATTAAAATTAAAGATAAAAATAAAGATGATTTAGAAGAAAATTTAGAATTAATAAATGATGGAATACCTAATTTTATTAATAATAATTTATATTTTATATATAAAAATAATAATAATAAAATATATTATTATAATCCTTCTAGTACTAATGAACTAGATTATAAAAATTTACTTACAAAAATTAAACTAGATGGTGATTATAGAGATTTTATAATTTACTATGATAAAAATTTTAATTATGATTTAATAAGTAAATGGAAATTTTACGATACAAGAAATAATAATCAGACTAAAATTATTTACAAACAAATTAAAAAGGAAGTTAGTGAAGCAAAAGAATATGAGAGTAAAGATATTGAAGATTATGCAAGGAAAGCAATAGAACATTTTAAAAATAATTATTATAACGATATAGTTAAACATACAGGAACAGGAACGACTATTGGAGGAAGTCAAATGAAATTACAAATAAGAAATAGGAATGAAGTTTTAATACCTATACCATTATATTTTTTATTATGTCAAGATATTGATTCAGAACAAGATTGTGAAAAATATTCTAAGTTGAATAAAATTTCTAATGATATTAATGATTATTATTATTATGAATATAGAAATAATGACGGAGACGGTGATGATATAGGTTATACTAATAAAAATTTGCAAGGTAGATTGACTAATCTTAAAAATAGTATAACATCATATCCAGGAATAGATGATTATGAAAAATATGAATTACAGGTTATTATAGATGAAATCAGAAGTATTCCATATATAAAAATTCCAAATGAAAATATTGTAAAACAATTAAACATTATGAATGAATATTATAAAAAATATAATGAATTAAGCAAACAGATAATAGGAAATTTTTCTTATAATATTAATAATAATAATATTCCTCTTAATAATATACCTGTTTCTGCTTTTATAGAGAATTATTATAAGAATGTTATGGAAAATCAGAAACAAAAAAAACAACAAAATCCTAATAGAATAAATATTAAAAAACCTGCTATAATAAGTGAAGATATAATAAATAAATTAAAAGATAAAGATGACTATAAAGAAGAATATGATGAAATAATACAAGAATATAATGATAAAACTGAAGATGAAAGAATGAATTTTTCATTTAGGAATGCAACTCAATTTATGAAAAAATATACTACTATTGCAGATAAACCTGGAAATCAAAAATCAAAATCTAAGAAAAAATAAATTTAAATTTTTATTTATAATGAAAAAAATATTTTTATAATATATTATTTTATTATAATATATTATGTCTCAAAAGATGAACAAATTATTTTTTGTTATTGCATTATCTCTTCCTATTTTTGTTGCTTTTATTTTAACTGTTATTAATTATACTGAAAGTCAAAAATTAGATTCTGATTGCGATCCTGCTAATGTTGAAACTGTAAAAAATACTAGTTTAGGAATGTTAGTTGTTATTTTATTAATATTTATAGTTGCTGGAGGTTCTCTTTTTATGTATTGGAGAACTTAAAACAATTTTTTATAATTTAATAAATTATAAAAAACACAAGAATAAGAATTATCTATAATTATTTATAATTGATTTAGAAAACAATATAAGAACCAGTAGAAGTGGTGAATTTAATGTTAAGACAATCACAAGAACCAGTTCCATTACCAGCAGTGAAAGTTTTATTACGTTGACCGATAGCAGAACCAGAACCAGTAGTACCAGAGATAGTAAGAGCACCAGAACCATAGTTTACAACTTCGAGACGAACAATAGCACCAGCACCAACATATTTATCCATACCATTACCGAAACATTTCATCATTTCAGTTCCGGCAGGAAGAGTCCAGGTAGAAACACCAGTAGTGTTAAAATAAAGAGATCCAGCTAAAAGATCACCAGGACTCAAATAACCATTACCAGGACCGAGATCAACCAAATTAGGGAATTGGACTAAATGACTAATAGGGACAGGGGTAACTAAGGGATCAGGAATGATAGAAAAGTTAATAGGATTATTTTCAATACCGTAGAAAGACATTTTGGACTATTTATATAATAATAAGAAAATAAAAATAAAAAAAAAAAGTTAATTAAAATATTTATTTTCTTAATATTATTTAAATATATAAAAAATGTCTTGTGGAAATTTGTCTGGCGGTTTTGAAGATATGAATGGCATGGAAGAAGTAGGAGGCGCAGGTTTAAAATCTTGGTTTAAAAGAACTTTTAAAAAAAGAAAATCTAAGTCTAAATCTAAAAAATCTAAATCTAAAAAATCTAAATATAATGTTATGCAATTAAGAATTAGATCTAGAAACTCTAAATCTTATAGATCTAAATCTAGAAAATGCAAATCTAAAAAAAGATCAAGAAAAACTAGAAGAAGTCATAGAAAATAATTTTCCTCTAAAGGAAAAAATCGTTTTTTATAGGAAAAATAAATAAACGATTTTTTGATTTAATTTTTTGTTTAAATAAAACTATTAAAAGAAAAAATTGAATAAAAGTTAAAATGGATGACATTAGTCTATCTATTTATGTTATTGATTTTGTTAATAAATTTATTTCTTTAGATTCAAATCAACAATGTCATTTTATTTTTCTCTTAAAAAGAGAATATGACGCTTTTGATGATGAATATTTAATTATATTTGATAAATTAATTAAATATTTAGAAAATAGTCTTACTTTTAATTTATCATTAAATAAAAAAAAAGAATATTTAGAATATAAATTATATAAATTAATTGATAATATTCAAATTGATAATTATAAAATTGAATTACTTATTAAATCTTCTATTGATTATTATTCTTTTATTTATAGTAATAATAATACAATAAACTAATTTTACCTTCAGAAAATTTTAAGAGAGCTTAGCCCTCTTAATTTGATTATCTATTAATCTGAAGTTTTATATCTACATAATAATATGTAGATATATTTTTTATAAATTGATGAGATATTAGTTATCTTCAAAATCATATATAATTTCTAATTTTTTATCAAATATTTTTTTAATTGTATTTATATTATAATATATATTATTTTTTGTTATAAACTGTTCTATATCATTTATATCTGGTTTTACCCATCTAGTTATATTTTTCTCTTCATCACTTAATTTATAATGAAATAATTCTCTACATTTAATATAATCTATTGAATCTATATCTATATTTAATTTTGTTTTTATTGTTTCTAAATTTTTATATTCTTTTATTAATTGATGAGCTTTTACTGGACCTATATTCTTTATTTTTTTTGATTTATTATAATCACAACCAACTAATATTCCAAAATCTGTTAATTGTTCATCATGATTAAATTCAAATGACTCTAATAAATCTTTTTTAGTTGTATATTTTATTATTCCTGTCTGTATATCTAATTGAAATATAAATATTGATACTCTATGTGCTATACAATCTGTATCTGATGATAATACTATATCACATAATCCTTCATTTACTAAACTACAACATGTTTGTTCACCTTCACTATTAGATTGTATATAAGATAAATTAAATAAAGAGAATAATTCTTTTAATATGTTAATATCATTAATAGTAATATTAAATAAATATGATTTTTGTTTTTCAATATAATTATAAATTAATTGTATATCTTCATTTGTTAATAAATTTTTTTCATTTTCCACTATTATATTCTGTTTTTGTTCTTCATCTAATTTTAAAAAATTTCTTAAAAATTTATTTTTAATTTCTGTTTTATTAGTATTTTTAATTTGTTTTAATATTTTTAATAAATTATCTATATTTACATTTGATTTATCTTCTGATTTATTATATTCAATTAATTCATTTTCTAATAAACTAATTTTATCTTTAATACTATTTTTATTTTCTTTACGATTATTTAATTCATTTTTTTTCTCATCAGGGGGTTTACCATCAAATACTGGTATAAAATTAATATAATTTTTTTTCATTAATAAAATTAAATTAATAAAACATTGTAACCATCTATTATTCTCTTTACCATATATACTCATAAATCTATATATAAATCCACTTACATCTACACATATTTTTTTAAATGCAAATACTGATATATGATCTTCTTTTATACAATCTGGATATTTTCTTCTTATAAATTCTGATACTCCTTCTAATCCCATTTTATCTTTTTTATTAAATTAATAAATTTAACTTATAATTTATATATAATTTAAATTTAAATTATATATATTTCATTTATTTAATTATTTTTATTTATTTATTTTATAAACACTTTAATATAAATCACTTTCATATCCTCCTTCATAATTTGATGGTCTCATCATATTTGAACTTGAAGTTCCTTTAACTGTATTAGCTGGTATAGTTTTAGAATTAATAACTATATTTTTAGAAGATGATGATGAAGTTGAAGATAGAGATAAATTAGATTTATCTTTAATAGAGTCTTGATCTTCAAGATTATCTTTATTTTCAGAATCATCAACAGTATCTTCAGATGTATTAGAAGTTTTAGTTAATTCTTCAACTTTTTCTTTATGAACAGCTCTTATTTTAAACATTTTTATAATCTTAATTATTTTATTATATTAATTATATCTTTAAGTGATTTTTCATTTTGAAAAATAGATTTTTATAAAAGAAAATATATTTATTCTTTATGTTCTTTTACTTTTAGAACAGGTATTATTTCTTCTTTACCTTTTATTGTTTCTATAAATTCTTTATAAAAATTTTCTGCATCTCTTATTCCATTATTTTCTAATAAACGGATTGCTTCCTCTTTTTTCTCTGTCTGTGATTTCCTTTCTCTTTGTTTTTTATCTTTTTTTACAGCGATTAAGTCTTCATATTTAACACCAGGTTTTTCATTATTTTCTAAATAATTTAAAATATTATTTTCAATTTTTTTCTTTCTTTCTCTTAATTGTTTTAATATAACATTACATCTTTTAATTTCATTATTTATAATTTTTAATTCTTTCATATCACTAACTATTTTTACTGTTGACATTTTTTATTTATCTTTATTATAATATATAATAAAGATAATTTTTTTAAGCTTTATTGTTCTTTTTATTTTATTTTTTATTCTGATTCTTCTTCTTCTAAATTATAATTTATAATAGGTTTAATTTCTTCTTTCCATTTAGTTGTCATTAATGGTATTTTAGATGTATATTTAATAGTATTTACTATTACATTTTTTTTAAATTCTATTTTTTCATATCTTAATTTATATTTTTTACATAATTCTATATCTTTATGATTTAATTCTATCCATTCTCCATTTAAACCTTCTTTTGCTACTACTCTATTTTTTATTTTTCCATTTATATCTTCAATAGCTTTCAATATTAATCCTGTATTTCCATATACTAAATTACCATAATTATTTTTTCTTATTATTATTTTATTATCTAAAACTCCTATACGAGTTCCTGAATTTAGATTTGAATTTACATTTTTAGTATTAGAGGATTCTTTATTTTCTTCTTTTTTCTGTTCATTTATATTTATTGAATCTTTTAATTCAATTTTTTTTTCTTCTATTAATTCATTACTAGTTACTTGAACTTGAATAGGATTTTCTTCTAAATTATTTTTATTATCTTCTTTATTTAAATGTTTTTTACAATAATTAGAATATTCTAATTTATTAAATGAACAATTTTTACCTTTATTTTTACCTGTTAATAAAATATATTTACATTTATTAGAGGATTCTTTATTTTTCAAAGAATTAGTAGAGGTAGACATTATATCTGAATTATTTTTATCTCTGAATTTATTATTTATATGTTTAAATTGTTGTTTTAAATTTCTTTCAATTGATTTTTTAATACTTATTTTATCTAATTTTTGATTTAAATTGGATATAAAATAATCATTCATATTTATTATAAATTTATCTATTATATCAAAATATAAATTATCATTCATTTTTTATAACACAATTGTTTAATTAAATAATTAATTATATTTAAAGATATAATTTATTTACAAATCATTTAATTATTTTTTTAATTTAAAAAATTAAGTGTCTTTAATCACTCTTAAAATATAACAGATTTAATCTGTTATATTTTTTTATAAGGTTATTATCCTTTTTATTTTTATAATTAAATTAATTAAAATAAGAAAATTTATTTTATTTAATTATGTTAAGAAAATTTATGTTGAGAACATCTTAAAGCTAAATCATCTGTAGTTTTTTTACCACATATATCTCCTTTATTTTTACCTTTTAAAAATATAAAACTGCAAAGAGGATGTTTTAAAGAACTATAAAATTTAGAATAATCTTTATCAGAAGATAAATTATTGTATGAATCATCATCAATAGTTCTTCTAATTGAAGGTAATCTTAAAGACATTTAATTAATTTATACTTTTGTTAACAACAAAAAATTTAGTTATAAAATAGATAATAAACTAATTTAAAAAATCAATTAATTTTTTAACTATTTTTTGACTATATAATAAAATAATTTATATATAAAAATCAGTTATTTTTATAGTCACATAATAATTAATTGATTTTTTTACATATTTTTAATAATAATATAAAATACATATTTTTTGTAATTATAAATCAATCAAACTTAATTTAAATAAAATGGAGAATACATTTCAAGATACAATTGAAGAATTAGATAACATTAAAATTGAAATTAATAATGATTTATGTAAAGATATGATACAATTAATTTATAAAAAAGGAATTCAATTTTGTAAAGATATTTCTACTGAATTTGAAATTGATGAAAAACAAATTTTAAAAGGTTGGAAAAAATTTATCGATATTAATAAAAATTCTTTATTTCAAGATAAATTTAAATGTGTTCATATTCTTACTTCTGGTATTAATACTGGTAAAAAATGTGATAAAAGAACTACTGAAGAAAATGGTCTCTGTAATAAACATAAACCTAAAGATAAAATTGATAATGATGATAAACTTAAATGTAATTTTGTTTTTATTCAAGGTAAAAATAAAGGAGAAAATTGTTCTAAAACTCAATCAAAAGAAAGTAGTAAAGGTTATTGTACAATACATTATAAAAAATATGAATTAGAAGACAATTCTTCTTCAAATAAAAAGGAAGAATCTAAAAAAGAAGAATCTGAAGAAGAATCTAAAAAAGAGAAATCTAAAAAAGAAGAATCTAAAAAAGAGAAATCTAAAAAAGAAGAATTTGAAGAAGAATCTGAAGAAGAATCTGAAGAAGAATCTGAAGAAGAAAAGGAGGAGGAAAAAAAATCTAAATCTAAAAATAAAAAAATTGTTAAAGATGATGAAATTAAAGATACTAAAAAGAAAACATCAACTAAAAAAAACATTATTAAAAAAAAATCTGAGAATGAAGAAATTGATGAAGATAAAAATAAAACTAAAAAGAAAGTAATCAAAGAAACTAAAAAAGATGAAGATGAAAAGAAAAAAACTAAAAATAAAAAATAAATTAAGATTGATAAATTTTCTTAATCTTTAATAATTATATCTATTTATAAATAGATATAATTAAATGACTTTTTATATATATAAAATATATATATAAATTAACTATAAAGTAAACTGTTTATATTACTTTTATTTTGTATTTTGTATTTTGTATAAAAATGAATACAGAAGTTTTTAATAAAATCCCTGATATCTTATATAAAGATGTTAGTAAATTAACTATTAATGAAATGAAAGAATTTTTAAAATCAGTATATTCAACAAATTGTTTCAAGGAAAAAAATAAATATATCGAAAAAATAAAATCATATAAAAAAGTAATAGAATTTACATGGAGAGAAGATCAAAAAAAAGTTATTGATCAATTTATTTTATTTAATAAAAAATATTATGTTATTCATGCTGTTTTTGGTTCTGGTAAAACTACATTATTATTAGGCATGTTAATATATGGTTTATTATATAAATTATATAAACCATCTGAAATAATGTTTATATCATTTAATATATCAATTAAAAATGAAATTAAAAGGAGATTGCAAGAATATGGTATTAGTTCAAAAGTAACTGTAAGAACATTTGATTCAATTATATATGAAATATCAAAAGCTACTAATTATCCATATATTAATTTACCTAATTTTGAAGGTAAAAGAAAACATGTATATAAATTAGTATTTGATAAAACAGAACATAAAATGATATATCAACCGAAAATTATATATATAGATGAATGTCAAGATTTAGAGAGACAAACATTAGATATATTAAAATATTTTTATCCAAATAGTAAATTTATATTTGCTGGTGATATTTTTCAATCTATTCAAAAAGAACCTAGAGAAAGTATTTTATGGTATTTTATGAAAGAAAGAGATAATGATATTGATACATATAAAATATATATGAATGAAACTCCTAGAGTCCCTAAAAATATATTAAAAAGTTTACAAAATGCTTTAACTATTTATTATCCTGAATTTAAAGAACAAATTGAAGGATGGAAAAGTTCAAATAATTATTCAAATGCAGATATAGAATGGAGACAATTAGATTCATATAAAAATATATTTGATGAAATACAAACTTTTTGTAAACATCATAAAGCTGAAGAAACTATGATATTAACATTTAGTAGTGCTATTACTGTAAAAGGTAATATGGGCGATGTAGCTAGATTAAGACGATTTTTATCATCTAATGATTATAATATAAATATGAATCATAAGAGAATGGAACCAGAAAATTATTTTTTATCAACAGCGAATAGTTCAAAGGGTTTAGAGAGAGATTATGTAATCTGTTTTTTAACATTTCCATTAGAAAAAGCATTTATAAATTTAAGTGATGATATAGTTGTTAATTTAATAACAGTAGCTTTAACAAGAGCTAAAAAGAAAGTTATAATGTATATACCAGTATTTCAAGATAAATTTAGTAGAGTATTATATTTATTTCAAAATTGTCCTGAACCAGATAAAGAAAAAAAAGTAAGAAATGATAAATCATTAATTGATATGAAATATCAGGATTATTTAGATATGGAACATACAACTACAGAAGTAATAAGACAATCAATATTAAAATATGATACAAGAATATTATTAAAGGAACAAACAAAAATATTCTTAATAGAAAAAATATTTCCTAAAGATGAAGATTATGTAAAACAAATACCTAAATTAATTACAGAAGAAGAAAAATCTTTTGTTGGAGTATTTATTGAAAATTTAATTACTTCTTCATGGGTTAATTATTTTCCTTATCTTAGTGATTATCGTAAAATTGAAAACAATCCTATGTATTCTCATTGTATTAAAAGAATTTCTAAATTAGTTGAAAAATACAATCAATTTAAATTAAAAGGTAATATTAATGATTTTAATTCTCAATTTGAAGGTATTTATTTATTTGCACAAATACAAATTGCTATATCTGATAAAATTATTATGGATATATCTCCTAATACTAAAATTGGTCTAAATAAATTTTGGTCTTATCTTAAACCAAAAACACATTTATTAAAACCACAAGAAGGAGATATTAAAGTTCAAGTAAATTCAAGAATGCCGTGGTTAACAGGTGTAGCAGATGGAATTATATATAAAAAAGTAGAATATACCAAAGAAGAAAAAAATATTGAAAGTGATGAAATTACTATTATTGAAATTAAAGCTTCACAATCATTAGATTGGAAAGATGATGCTTTAACACAAGCTATAATGTATTCATTAATGACAGGTAAAACATGGTCTAGAATAATATTGATTAATCCATTTATGAATGAAAGAGTATGTTATTATTTTAAATCAAAGAATATATTAACATTAAGAAGATATTTAACACAAGATCTACTAATATTTAATACAAATTGTATGTTATCTAAATTATATAATCAAAAAAATACAAAAACAGAATTTCTAAATAAATTAGAAGATAAGAAAGATAGTTTAAAAATAACAGATGATTTATTATTATATTGCACTAAAAATTCAGATAATGATATTATTCAAATCAATATACTAGAAATGAAATCTCCAATTAAGTGTGAATATGTATATAATTCATTTGTAAAACCAGAAAAAGATTATGAATATATAGAAGATGATAATGAAATAAATAAAATATATAGATTAAGAAATGAAAGTTCAAAACAAATGAAGGATATAGAGAAAGAAGTGAATGAATTATTAAATAATAATTTATATAAAGATAGAAAAATATGGATGGAAAATAAATATGATTTTTTAAAAATAAAAAATGAAAATATAAGGTTATATTCAAATTATATTCCATTTAATAATTGTAAAGAATTATTTGAATATATTGGTTATAAAAAAAATCCTGAATTAATTTATTCTTTAGATTTAAATGATGCATTATATTGTTCTATATTTTATTTATATGTATTATCTATAAACCAAAAATTAATTTAATTAATATATGATTAATTATTTAAAAATATATCTTATTATTAAGATATATTTATTATAGTGTAATAACTTTTTAAGCACTTTTAAATTTATTCAAAAACATCTTTTAATAATTTATTAAGAATATATCTTTCAGCATATGGTAAAATAACTTTATTATTATTATCTGTTGAAGTTAAATCTTCTAATTTAACTTTAGGTATAGAAGGATCATATAAATCATTTATTCTAAAATAATTTTTATTTATCCAAAATTCACTTATATGAATTTTTTTATTAAATTCAAAACCTTTTTCTCTTAATATATTTTTACATAATTCATCTTTTTCTTTATTATTTTCATCTAATTCTATTATTATTACATATACTGGTATTGACCAATCCATTGTTTCTAAAATAGCATGTTCAGCTCCTTCTACATCAATTGATAATATATCAATATATTTAATATTATCAGTATGTAGAATATCTCTAAACGGGACAGCATCAATTAAATTATTAGTAGAAAAATTTTTAATATGATCAATATGTTTAGCATCCATATTTTCAATAATTCCAGACATAGCATTATCACCTAGAAAATTAACTTTTTGATGATTATAATAAACAGCTTTATTATGACATTTACAATTAGGTCTTCTTAAAGACATAATATTAAAATGAGTAGTGGGTTCAATTAAAGTTCCAGAAAAAGATAATTGATCTTCAAAGAATTTAGTATTAGAATAAGTTACACCGTCATAACCACCTAATTCAACGAAATAACCGGTATTATTTTTTTTATTAATAAAATGATTATATACATAAAGATCTTCAAGTAATTGAGAATAAAATACTTTCATTTTTAAATATATACTTTTTAAATTATATATTTAAATTAATTTATTTAATTCTTTTATTATAGTTGAACCTTTTGTTTCAAATAAATTCGGAAATATTGAATGTATTAATAAATAAGAACCTCCTAAAAACATATTATAAGATAAATAAAGGGCATGTTTCATATGAACAAAATAAGTAGTATTTTTATTTTTGATATGGTTAATATTATTTAATAAATGAGTTGATTTATTATATAAATACATTTATAAATAATAACTAATATAATAAAATGATTTTTTGATAGTATTTTAATAATAGTTAAAAAGATATATAAAAATGACTTGGTATAATAATAATTATATGTTTGATAATGAAATGTTTAATAACATGTATAGATATAATTATATTTTTAGTGATAAAGATAATAAATATCTTATCTTAAAAGAGAATGATATTAATACAAATCATTTTATAATTATAGATTCAATAAATGATAAACATATATGTTTTGATTTTGTATATTATACAGATACTATAAATAGATTTAAAATAGGTTATAATATAAGAATAGACTATACTAATTATATATATCATACAGGTAGTTTTGAAGATATAATAAATAAATTTATGAATGAATATAAATTTGATAATGAAATTATATCGAAGATTTTTAAAGAACAATTAAATTTATTTTAAGGTATTATTAAAATGACTTTTTAAAGTAAATATATAACTATATAATAATATATAGTTATAAAAGATAAGAATATTATATTTATTTTATAAAGAATAATAATATTTATTATATTTATTATTTATAGTAGATTTTATTTTATTATTATCATAAAGAATATATATAGGGGAAAATAGATAAGTAAAACCAATTATATGAAGAATATTTATATTAGATTTATTTTTATTATAAAGAGTATACCCATCTTTAAATAATTTAAAATTTTTAATCATTATATATCTAGTTTGATTTTATATTTATAAAATAAATATTTCATTCTTTTAATTTATTATTTTTAATATTATAGTTTAAGTATTTGATAAATTATTTAAAATAAGTTTAAAGATAACAAAACTATAATATGCATATATGGCCGAGTGGTTAAGGCGATGGTCTTAAGATCCATTGGATGATAATCCGCGCAGGTTCGATCCCTGCTGTATGCATAAATATATTACACTAATTAGTGTAATATATAATCTAAATTTAAAAAGGACTTAGTGCTTTAATAATAATGAATAATAGTATTAGATAAATAAGATAATTTTGTATTTTTTAAAACATTTAAAACAATATTTTTATCTCTATCTAATATATCATTTCTAAATTTAATAAAATTTTTAGTAAATAATAAATTAAATTCTTCTTTATATTCATGAAAATATAAATCATAAAAATATTCAATTATATCTTCATGTATACCTAATCCACATAATAAATCTGATATAAAAATATTATCATAAAAATCATCTAGATCTTCATAATAATTTATCGTTTCTATTATCATTACATCTATATTAATATTTAAAATACCAGATCTAATTCTCTTTTTATTTATAATATGAAAATTAGTATCTTTTATTGAAAATTCCTCATATTCAGTATATAACTTATTATACTTAGTTATTATTTTATTATATATCGATTTTTTTATTTTCTTATTATTTTTTAACATTTCAATTGGACAATAATTATTACATATCTTACTAATCATACTATTTATATTTTGTTTTATACCATTACTGATTATCTGATTATTCATTTTTATAATTGAATTTTTAATATAATTTTCACTATAATAATATATTATATATAATATATTTTATATTTTATAATTAATACCTCAATTTATTCAATAATATATCAAATTTAATATATTATTAATTTTTCATTTATTTATTATCTATTTTTATAAGTGTTCATTTTTTAAGATGAACACATTAAACATTCTCCTTCATCACTATTTTTTATAGTTGTTTTATTATCTAATACTTTATTATCTATTGTAAATTTAATTGCTTCTCTTGAAGGTTTACTTCTTATATAATATGAACCAGTTTTCAAACCTTTTTTCCAACCATAAAAATGCATTGAACTTAATTTAGCATGAGTAGGATGATCAATAAATATATTAAGACTTTGAGATTGATCAATAAATGCACCTCTATCAGCAGCCATATCAATTAATATTCTTTGAGGAATTTCCCAGACAGTTTTATAGATATCTTTAATATGTTTAGGAATTTCATCAATTTTTTGTATAGAACCATTATTAGCTATAATTTTATCTACTAATGATTTATTCCATAAATTTATTTCTTTTAATTTTTTATATAAATGTTTATTTACACATACAAAATCTCCTGCTAATACACTTCTTGAATAGATATTTGATGTAAATGGTTCAAATGCTTCATTATTATTTAATATTTGAGCTGTTGATGCTGTAGGCATTGGTGCTACTAATAAACTATTTCTCATACCATTTTTAACATTTTTTTCTAATTCTTTCCAATTTAATTCTTCTGATAATGGTCTTTTATTCCACATATGATATTGTAATATTCCTTGTGATATAGGTGATCCTTTAAATGCACTATATGAACCATCTTTAATAGCTAATTCATTACTTTTTTTAACAGCATGATAATAGATATATTCAAATATTTTTTGGTTCAATTCTTTAGCTTCTTTTGAATCCCATGTATAATTTAACATTGCAAATACATCAGCTAAACCTTGAATACCAATACCTATAGGTCTATAAGATAAATTATTATGTTCAGCTTCAGGGACTGGATAAAAGTTTTTATCTATAATTAAATTTAAATTTTCTGTTATCATTTCTGTTATTCTTCCTAATTCTTTATAATCAAATTTTAATTCTTTATTTTCATCTTCATATATATATTTTGGTAATGCTATAGATGCCAAATTACATACTGCTATACTGTCTTTATCTGTATATTCTAGGATTTCTGTGCAATTTCCTGCTAATATACCATTAAACATTCCTTGATTTTTTAAAGGTTCTCCAAAACACCATGTAGGTTCTTCTTTTTCTAATTCAACAATAGAATTAACTTTAATATAATGTCTACAATCTCTATTAGGTATTTTTTCAGGATCAATATTAATTCTATAAGTTTTAAGTCCTAAGTTTAATAATTTTAAAGTGTCAGAACAATTAAATATAAGTCTATAAAGATCTTTACAAAAATATTCTTTTTTTCCTCCTTTGTTATCTGGCATTAGAATATTTTTTTCTTTTTTTGATAAATTAATAATAGGATTTACTCCCATTGTTTGACACATTAATTTTATATCATATAAAAACTGTTTATGTATACTTCCTATTTGAATTGAATTATAAGATAAACATCCATCTGAATCTATTAATCCTGCTAACCATTCTAGTCTTATTTTTAATGTTTGATTAATAGGGATTGTATATTTTTTTGCTATATCATGAGGAAGTCTTATGATTGTTTTATCTGAATTTATTGTTGGTTCTCCTATATATTCTAATTTATCTAATAAATTTTGTTTTTCTTTATATAAACAAATACTTGAAATTATTCTTTCTTCTACTTCGCATATATCATCATCATATTTACTTAAATATTCTGGATACCAATCTTTGTGTCTTCCACAGAAAGATCCATATTTTTTTTTATAACTACATCTTTTTTTATTTTTATTATCAGTATATGTTCCATCTCCTGTATAAAATCCGCTTGTATAAGGATATTTAAAATCATTATTTTCAAATTCTAGAACTGGTAAATCAGGTATTTTTGCAATAATATCTCCTTCTTTTAATTCATTTGCATCAATTTTTATAGTTTTTTCTTTTCTCGCTCCTTTAGGAATAATAAATTTATGATATTTAGTACATTTAATTTCTGTTCCATCTGAAAATGATATATTTAATAGTTTAGAACTCTCACTGGTTTTTTTTACTAAACTATTTGACCATTCATATCCATTCCATAATTCATTATATGTATCTTCTAATTCTTTAATTTCTTTCCAGCCATATTTTTTTGTTAATATTTTTGTTTCTCCTGATACACATAAATTTGAACTTCTAATTAACCCGATATTTTTTTGATTATTTTTATTATTTACAGAGTCTTTATAAAGCATATAAGGTAGACCCGTTTCTTCTTGAGATCTTAAAATAGAATCCCAGATAACTCTAGCTTTTATTTGTTTATTAAAAATACCTTTTTGTTCACATTCTTCATATATTTTATCAAATTCTTCTCCATATGTATTTGTTAATTCTTTACATTTTGATGGACATATTAATGTCCACATTTCATCTCTTTCTACTCTTCTCATAAATATATCTGGTATCCACATCGCTATAAATATATCTCTTGCTCTTAATTCTTCTGGCGGACTATTAAATCTTAATTGTAAAAAATCTAATACATCTGGATGCCAGGGTTGAAGATACATTGCAATACTACCTTTCCTTTTTCCGGATTGATCACAATGCAAAGCAACCTGATTAAATACTTTAATCATAGGAATAATACCATTAGAATTTCCGTTAGTAGAATGAACTTTTGAACCTTTACATCTTATATTACTTATATCAATTCCAATACCTCCAGCATATTTAGAAATTAATGCACTTCTTAATGCTGTCTGATACATATGATTTAAATCATCATCCATATGTAATAAAAAACATGAACTCATTTGAGGTCTAATCGAACAAGCATTATATAATGTAGGAGAAGCATGAGTAAATTTACCATTAGATATTTCATTATAAGTTTCAATTACTTTTTGAATATTACCTTCGTATTTATATTTTTTAGATGGACCATGAATACCAATAGCACATCTCATTAACATATGTTGAGGTCTTTCAACAACTTTATTATCTATTTTTAATAAATATGATTTTTCTAATGTTTTAAAACCAAAATAAGTATAATTAAAATCTCTTTTATAATCAATCGTTTTTTCTATTTCTTCTTTATTTTTAGTCATAAATTTAAACATTTCATCACTAATTAAACCATATTTTCTACCATCTTCAGATGTATAATTATATAATTTTCTCATTGTTTTTAAAAAACTATCTTCTGTTGATTTATGTAAATTTGATATTGCTATCGCTGATGCTAATTTATCATATTCTGGTTGATATGTTGACATATGTGTTGCTGTCTCTGATGATAATTCATCTATTTCAGTAGTTGTCATACCTGATTTTAAACCTTGAATAATTAATTGTGATAATTTTGTTAAATCAATTGGTATATTACTTCCATATAATTCTTTAGCTATTTTTAAATTTCTTTCTGTTATTTTATCATATTTAATAAGTTCAGTTTTACCAGATCTTTTAATTACATACATCTTAATTACTAATAAATAATATTATTTATTTTATATTATAGAAATATTAAAATTTTATATTATTTATTATTTCTTTAAATACTATTTAAATTTTTAAAATAATGTAGTATTAAAAAATAAATAAAAATAATAATTTTATATATTTTTATTAAAAAAATAAAAATTTATTTTATATATTTAAAGAGGACTTGTCCTCTGATACATTCATAATTAATTGATTATTTTATATTAAAATTAATCAATTTCATGTTCATGTTATATTTAACTGATTTTTTAATTATAAAATTTAATAATTTAAATTAAAAAAATGTATTCTGATACAGATGATAATACACATTGTTGTCATATTATAAAAAATAGTAGAGATAATAGTTATAAATTATGTAATAATAAAGATACTTATCAATTATTTTGTTATGAACATTCTCATATTACTAGTTATTCTAATACAGATATATATATTATTAATAAAAATTTTTTTAATAAATTAAAATCTATTCATAATGATTTACATAAACTAAAAGATAGTATAGATATTAAAAAAAATATTGAAAGTAAAATTATTAAAAAACTAATTCTATTTTGTAATGAAAAACAAGAATATAAAAATATATTAAATATTTTTAATTGTCAATGTAATAAAAAAAATAAATTATTTCAAGAATCTTCTTATCTAAAAAATATTTGTATTAATCATTTATTTGATTGTTGTAATTTTATTAATGATACATTTAATAATAATACTAATAATAATACTAATAATAATACTAATTCAAGAAGTTCTAATAATGTTACTTTTATTACTAATAATTTTATATCTAATAATTTAATTTATACTAAGAATGATGAACATAAAAAAGAACATAAACAAGAACATAAACAAGAACATAAAGATAATTTTATTTCTTCAAAATTAATTAATATATCTTCTACTAAATCTATTAATAAAAATGATATTGATAATATGTTAAAAATTGATGATGATAATTTTTATAATTCTAATGATAAACCAGATTCTTGTCCTATATGTATGGATGATCTTAACAACGAAGAAGATCCTTTACATTGCGGTCATTGGGTTCATTTACATTGTTTATTTAATTGGAAAGAAATTCAAAAATTAAAAAATATAAAATGTCCTGTTTGTAGACAAGATATAGATCTAAATAAAAAAATAGAAAAAAAAGATAGAATGGTAAGGATAAATATAAATAAAAATTTAAATGATATAGAATCAGTATCTTTATTTTTCGAATTAACTATTATGTTGTTAAGAGCTATGAATAATACTAATAAAAAAAAATTAGTTAAACAAGATAAAAATAATTTTATTAATAAATTATCAGATTATTTAAATAAACTAAAATAAATACTTAAAATAAAAAATGTGTTTATATATCTATTATAGATATATAAATAATTTTCTTTAAAAATATCAAATAAATGAGTTTTAAAACTATTTTAAAAATAATAAATATATTGAATATTTATTATAACATATACAAATGAGTAATAATATTATTATTAACATTGGTAATAAACACTATGAAACAGTCTGTTCTTTTAATAACTCTTCTGATATAAATGATGAAAAAACTTTAACTACTTCTTTTTCAGATAATGATCAAGATATTAAAAATATGTTAAATTTTTCTATAAAAGATTCACTTCATAAAGAAAATAGAATAAGTAAAGAGTTATATAGAAAAGAAATATTTGATTATTTAATTGATTCTATTATTAAATATTTAAAAAATCCATTTGATAATTTATTACCAACTAAAATTAAAAATGATGAAGTTTTTAAAATGATACAAATGTATCTATTAAATAAAATTATTTCTAGAAATGATCAATTTGATGATTTTGTTATTGTTCAAAGTGAATCTGTTAGTGCTAATGATCAATTAGAAAAAGATATTAAATTTAAATTAAATGAATATAAAATTTCTATTGAACCTAAAGATTTAAATAGAAGATTAAAACTTATTAAAGATTTTTTTCAACATACTTTTAAAAATAAAGGTTGTTTAATTAAATATAATTTTTCTAATACAAATGATGGTGAAATTACTTATGATAAATTAAATAATCAATTTATTTATAGTTATTCAATTAAAAATCATTTGAATGATACTTATATTAATAAAAATATGAATATACCTATATATTCACATGTAATTCCTATTATAGATACTTTAAGTAATGATATGATTATTAAATATATATGTTGTTATATAAGATATGAATATTTAAATTTAAACACTATAGCTTTAGCATTTGATTATAAAAATGATAATTTAACTAAAAATTTAAATTTTAATAATACTTTAGAAGCTTTTGCTTCTTTATTTAATCATTATTATAAAAATTGGTGTTCTGCTTTCTGTGATATTGAAGATTCTTTTGGTTCATTAGGTTCATTTTTTAATTTAAGTATAGATTCTATTTTAAAATATGAAAATGTAGTTATTAATCCTCCATTTGATGAATTTTTTATTACAAAGTCATTAATGATAGTAGAAAATTGTTTAAATCAAAAAAAGAATTCATTATTTTCTAATACTAGATTTATTATTATTATAGTTCATTGGGAGGATTTACCTATTATTCATAAATTTAAATTAAAATATAATTATAAAGTGTATAAAAAGGGAGAATTAGAATTTATAGATTATTTTGATAAAATGAATAGGCTTAAGCCATGTGATATTATTATTTTTGATTTAAAATAAAATATTAAAAATTAAATATTATATATCAATAAGATATATAATAGAAATATGAGTATTTATAATGATATTTTTATGAAAAAAATTATTAATAAAAAAAAACCTAAAAATCATATTTTTTTAGATTTAGATTCTACTATTATTAATAGTCTAAGTCCTGATGAAATTAAACTTTGTAATGATAATAATTTTAATCCTTTAGATTTATTTAAATGTCATAAATATTATTTTAAAAATAAACTTGAATTTTATATTTTTGAAAGACCTCATTTACAATCTTTTTTAGATTTTTTATTTAAACATTTTAATGTTTCTGTTTTTACTGCTGCTCAAAAAGATTATGCTACTTTTATTGTTGATAATATCATTGAAATTAATCCTAATAGAAGATTAACTTATTTCTTTTATTCTTATCATTCTGATATTACATATAATTATATGAGAGGTTTAAAAGATTTAAATATTTTATGGAGTATTTATGATTTAGACGATGTTAAACCTTGTAATACTATTATTTTAGATGATAATAATGAAGTTTTTTCTACTAATAAAAGAAATTGTATTAAAGTTCCTGAATTTTCTATTATTTTAGAAAAAGAGAATCCTAATGCTAAAGATAATTTGAATGAAGAACAAGAAAATATAAAAATAGTTAATTTTAGTATAAAAGATGATCATTATTTATATAGAGATGTATATGAAGATTTAAAAAATAAAGAAAAATATTTTAGTGATACTTTATGTCCCTTACATTTCCCTATTGGTAATATTAAAACTAAAAATGCTATTTGTAAATTAGATTTTTAACGTCTTCTATTTTTTAATTCACTACTTTCTCTTTCTCTTTCTCTCATCATTTGTTCTGCTGCTGATTTTGTTGCACTTGATAATGCTGTTCTTTCATCTTTTCTTGAAGGTTCTCCTCTTAAATCGTCTATATTTCCTTCAAATTTTTCTAAACCATAATTTTCGTTTGATTTTTCACTAGGGGTTTCAAATATTGAACTTAAATCTTCCAACATTTCAACTTTTTTACCTATTTTAACTGGAACTTTTTTTGTATTTGGTTTTAAAGGTGTTTCTTGAACCATTTGTCTAATATTAGTAATATTTCTATCTGAAAATTCATCTATCTCATCATTTTCATCTATATCGTAATTTATATTTTCATCTAATTCTTCATTAAATCTTACTTTTTTTTCAATATCATCTTTTACCAAACCAAATTCTGTTATTGATGATTTTTTCATTTTATCATGTCCATCTCCTCTTATTGGTTGATCTAAATTTCCAATTAACATTCTACCGTCTTCAGAAAATGGGTTAACATCATTAGGCATATTTAATTTAGTTCTGCCAAATTTTTTAGAAGATTTATTTGTATCAATAACATTATTATCACCTAAAACATCAGATAGAGATGTTTTTCCTATAGTTGTATTTTTAGCATTCATTAAAGGATTTTGATTATTATTAGTTTGATTTGAATTTTGTAATTGTTCAGCTATTTGTTTTTGATATAATTCATTTTGTTGTATTTGAGTAAACGCTTGTATTAGACTATTTACTGTTGATATAAAATCTTTTCCTTCATATACTTCCACTTTATTTTTTAATTTGCTTATTAGGATAAGAGAGGGAACATAATTAATTTTTAATTGTTTAGAATTTTTAATTATTTGTTTAACTTGTTTAGTATCTACATTTAATGATTTTATAGGTATTTTAGATATATTCATTAATTGTTCAATTAAAGGTTTAACTTGAGAACATGAATTAGATACATTACTGTATAAATAAACCATATATTCATTATTATTCATTTTATATTAATTTATAATTATAATATTTTGAGATTTAAATTATAATTTAATATATTTTTTATATTTTTATTGTTTTTATTTATTATATTTAAAATGGATAATAATAATCATATCACTGATTACAATAAAGAATATAGATATCAAATTTATGCTAGTTATACTGAGAAACAAAAACTTTTATTTAGTCCTTGGTCTATTAATTTAATGTCTAAACAAATTACTTTCTTTTTAAAAAATGTTCATCCTGAAGGTAAAGATATTATAGTTCCTAATCATACTATTATTTCAGTTGCTGATAGTTTTTATGAAAATACTGTAGCACATTTAGAAGTTTTACAACAGATGATTGTTAAATTTATAGTTAATTCAATTATTGAAGAATATCAACAAATTAAACAAAATAATAATTTATCTATTTGGGTTACTAAATATGATGTTGAATCTGGATTACAGCAATTTAATAGTGTTAAATTAAATAATAAAAAAAGAAGACCTTATTCTATGTTTACTTATTAAGAAGATATAATCCTATTATTTTTATATTTTATAATTTATTAATTATAAAATTTTATAATTAAATTTAAAAGGTATTTAGTTATATTATTTTTTGTATATATATTTACATTCCATCTCCACCTCTACCTCCACCTCCTAAACCAGGTAAACTAATTGACGGTAAACTAACAACTGGTAATTGTTGTATTGGACATGCTTGTGTATTACATGCTTGACTTTCTGTTGTAATTGGACATGCTGTACCTCCATTTGAAGGTTGTGTGATAACAGGTCTTGTTCTAGTTTGAGTTCCTCCTCCGCATGTTCTACTACAAGCTCCGTATGGAGTCCATTCTCCCACTACACAATTAACTGGTGATGGAGGCGTTGAAGTAAGTAGAAGTGATCCAACAGCAGGTAAAATACTTCCAATAATTGCATTAGTAACGTTACCTCCAAAAATACTTGTAGTTATATTATATCCATCCATACCACCAGCTGTAAAAGTGGAAGAATTTATATTACTAATATTACCTTCATAATATCTAGTTCCTAATTTTTGTCCTGTTGTAGAATTATAAATAACTCCTTTAGTATACTGTCCATCTTGTGTATAGAAACCTAATATTCCATTAGGTTCTAATCTAATTTGTTGAATAGTAACATTTCCGTTACCAGATGGACCAACAAATGGACCTGTCATTATAAAATTACTTGGTATTAATGCTGGTTTACATGTTTGAGTTTGTGTTAAGTTTGTAGGACATGCTGTTCCTCCATTAGATGCAGGAGTAACAATAGTTCCTGTTCTTGTTTGTGTTCCATTAATACATGGTATCGTTGTCCACTCTGGATAGCTTACATTACAATTAACTGCAGCAGGCGCTGGTGTAGAAGATAATGTAATATTTCTCCAATATATTGTATTATTCTTATCTTTTAAATTAAATGTTCCATTTGAATTAAATTCAAATTTATAAGGCATGAAGCTAGAAGCTGGACTTCCTCTTGTAAAATTATTTCCATATCCACTAGCAGCCCATATAGGATCTCTAGTCGATCTATTATAAACAACTAAATTACCGTCAGCTTGTAGTTCTAGTGTATATACTGGATTTGATGAAAAATTAGTAGTTGATGGTACCCATCCTAGTCTTCCATTTTCATAAGCTGACCAGATTGTATTATTATTAGATTTTTGTATAACTACTAAATTATTAGTAACAATTGTATTACTGATATTTGTATTTACAAATCTAAGTATATGTGTATTAGTTTCTAATTTATTTAGTCTACCATCAGAAGAGTCTAATATTATTAAATTAGAATTACCTATAGTTTCTAAATTATATCCATCTGGAAATTGAATAGAAGAAGGAGGACATACAGTAGGAGCAGGACATACAGTAGGAGCAGGACATACAGTAGGAGGAGGACATACAGTAGGAGGAGGACATACAGTAGGAGGAGGACATACAGTAGGAGCAGGACATACAGTAGGAGGAGGACATACAGTAGGAGCAGGACATACAGTAGGAATTATATTAGGAATTTGTTGTAGTTTAGTTCTATCTATTTGAGATAATTGACTAGGTGATAATCTATTTAAAAAATTAGTTAAAGCTTGTTGTTGATAATATCCGAAGCTTGTTGGAATCATAGTATTTCTATTTGGATATATATACATAGAAGATCCTCCAGTTCCTCCAGTTCCTCCTGGTCTTGATCCTACAGATCCACTTCCTCCTACTGTAGTTGAACCTGATGCTCTTTGAGCAGCTAATTGAGCAGCTTGTTGTGCACCTGCAGCTTGTTGAGCGGCTTGTTGTGCAGCTGCAGCTTGTTGAGCAGCTGCAGCTTGTTGAGCGGCTTGTTGTGCAGCTGCAGCTTGTTGAGCGGCTTGTTGTGCAGCTGCAGCTTGTTGAGCGGCTTGTTGTGCAGCTGCAGCTTGTTGAGCAGCTTGTTGAGCAGCTTGTTGGGCAGCTTGTTGATCAGCTGCAGCTTGTTGTTGTTGAGCAGCTTGTTGTGCAGAAGCAGGAGCAGGAGAAACAGTAAAATTTGCACATCCTGGTAATTTATCAATATTTGTATTCTGAGATAATTTTTCTAATAATATAAGAATAGAATTGCAATTTAAAGATTGAATTTGTGTAACACTTAACATATCTATTTGAGTAGAAGTTAATTTAGATACAATAGAATTAAGTTGAGAAATTGTTAAATTTTGTATCAAATCATTTGGTATATTTTGTATCTGTGTAGCTGTCATATTTTTTAATAATACATTAGGTATTCTTCTAATAAATTGTTGAATTTCTGTCATATCTGGATTCATAGTTTGATTAAAACCAGAATTATTTGATAATTTTAACATCATTTGAGATACTTGTGCTATTGACATTCTATTTACAGCTGTTTGATCAATTTGAGATATTTGTTCTGGAGATAAATTTCTAATTTGATCTGGAGATAAATTAGGAGCTACCCATGTTAATTGTTGAGATGTTAATTTACCTAATTGTGCCTGTGATAGAGCTTGAACTTGAGGATCACTTAATGTTTTAATTTGATCTGATGATAATAAATTAATAATAGATGAAACTTGATTTGCTGTTAAATTTTGTAAAGTAATATTAGGTAATGTTTGAATAAAAGTTCTCAATCTTGTATCTACATTTAAATTATTTAATCCTATTCCAGAAAAATTAGTTGTTTTTCCTAATTTATCTAATAAAGTTAATATATCAGTTGGTGAAAAACTATTTAATGTAGTTTGATCTATATTTACAATTTGTAATGGAGTTAAGACTTTTAATTGAGCAGATGATAATCTTCTAATAAATGCTTGAAAGTTTGTATTATCTGGACTAATATTACCAAATTTAGTGGAAGGTAATGAAAATTTATCTAATATAGTTGCTAATTGAATATCTGTTAATAAATTGATTGTTGTTTGATCTAATGCTACTAATCTATCTGGTGTTATTTGTAATTCAGCTTGACATATCTGAGGTAATGCCGCTTTTATTTGAGAATTAGTTAATCTATTTAAAAAATTTGTTAAACCATTAACATCATAATAATATCCGAAGCTTGTTGGAATCATAGTATTTCTATTTGGATATATATACATAGAAGATCCTCCAGTTCCTCCTGGTCTTAATCCTACAGATCCACTTCCACTTCCTCCTACTGTAGTTGAACCTGATGGTCTTAGAGCAGCTAATTCAGCAGCTTGTTGTGCAGCTGAAACTTGTTGAACAGCTTGTTGTGCAGCTGCAGCTAATTGAGCATTCTCAAAAAGTATCGCTTGTTGTGCAGCTGCAGCTTGTTGAACAGAAGATAAAACAGGAACAGGAGGAGCAGGAACATTACCTAAATTAGCATTTTGAGATAATTGATCTAATACAATAAGTATTTCATTTACTCCTAATGTTTTAATTATAGTATCAGGAAAATTAGTTATACCTATACCATTTATAAAAGATACTTTTTGAGGAACAGTTAATTTATTATACCAATTAGTTAATATGAAATTAGTATCAAATTTAGTTAATAAATCAACAGTTAAATTTTTAATTCTATCATCTGATAATCCTGCAAATATTCTTTTTAATCTTGTATCATCTAATTTTGTATTAAGTATAGGTATTAATAATTCTAACTGAGCAATTGATAGTTTATTAAAGAAATCAGTAGTTAAATTTAATTCGGGAACTAAATTTACACTTCTTTGAATTAATGCTGCTATTAAATTATTAGATAAATTTTTAACAATTGTAGCATCCATAGTTTTAAGCTGATCTACAGTGTATTGAGCATTATTATATTTAGTTTGAAATGAATCTCTTTCAGATTTAAGATTTGATACATAAGACAATCTATCTAAAGTCTGAGAAGTTAATTGATTAAAAAAGGTTTGATCCAAAGAATTTATAAATGTAGAAGAATTTGGCATATTAACAATATTATCTATAAGTATTTTTAGTCTTTGAGTACTCATTTTAATAAAATCAGCAGGTTGTAGTTTCTGATTTAATTCAGTTATATTAGTAAAAATAGTACTTAGAGCATCTTCAGCTGCTTTTTTAGCAGTTCTTAAAGTTGTTAGTTCAGTGTCTTTATTAGATATATCAGTTCTTAATTGTGAAATTGTAGAATTTAAAGTAGATGGATTAGCTGTTTGATATGCAGTTAAAGCATCTTCAGCTGCTTTTTTAGCATTTCTTAAAGTTGTTAGTTCAGTGTCTTTATTAGATATATCAGTTCTTAATTGTGAAATTGTAGAATTTAAAGTAGATGGATTAGCTGTTTGATATGCAGTTAAAGTATCTTCAGCTACTTTTTTATCAGTTCTTAAATTTGTTATTTCAATATCTTTATTAGATATATCAGTTCTTAATTGTGAAATTGTAGAATTTAAAGTAGATGGATTAGCTGTTTGATATGCAGTTAAAGCATCTTCAGCTGCTTTTTTAGCATTTCTTAAAGTTGTTAGTTCAGTGTCTTTATTAGATATATCAGTTCTTAATTGTGAAATTGTAGAATTTAAAGTAGATGGATTAGCTGTTTTATATGCAGTTAAAGTATCTTCAGCTACTTTTTTATCAGTTCTTAAATTTGTTATTTCAGTATCTTTATCACTTATTTGTTTTAATAATTTATCAAAATTAGTTTGTAAAGTATCTTTTGCTAATACTAAATCATTATACTCTTTTTTCTTATCTTTTAACTCTTTATCTAAGTTATTAATTAATAGATCATCTGAAGATGATCTTGTAGAAGTAACAGTTAATTGTTTATTTGTTTTTGCAGATTCAATTATTCCATTTAATCTATCTATTTCATCTTGTTTATCAGATATTTTTTTATTTAATTCTTCAAGTTGTTGTTGGGTTGCACATGTTTTTAATTTAGATTTTTCTTGATCTAATTTTATATCTAAATCTTTATTTTGTTTTATTAAATCTATTACACGTTGATATTGTTCTTTAACGCCTTCTTGTAATCCATTAATAATATCAGAAGATAATGCTAATAATTCACTGTCCGTTTTAGTATTTAAATCTTGTAAATTCTTTTTAATATCTTTAATTTTTATATCACAATCAGATTTTAATTTTTCAGTAGTTTGAATATTTCTAACTAATTCAACTATTTCTTTAGAATACTTATCTACTAATGCTTTATCTGGACTATCTGTTTCATATTTAATCTCATCAAATATTTTTTTAACATCAGTTAAATTTTTAACTGAATCAATTAATTTATTAGATTGTAAATTTTTAGCTTCTTGTTGAGGTTTATAATATTTAAAATAATAAATAGCTCCTCCTATAATCAAAAGTAAAATAATACCTCCTATAATATAAAATGTGTAATTTGGTTTGCTTTGTGAAGATAAATCTAAATTCGAAGTAGATAAACTACTTAAATCGCTAGTATCCATTATTAATTTTTATATATACTAAATATATATAAAAAAAATTAATAAATTATTTTAATTTATTAATTTAATTAAAAATATAAGTTTACTAATTAAAAATGATTATTAATATTAATGATCTTTTAATTAAATCTATTTTAGATAATAAACATTTAAATGTCATTAAATTTTTAATTGAAAATGGTGCTAATATTAATATTAAAATAAATAATCAAAATTTATTAATTATAATCTGTAAAAATAATATTAAAAATTTTAGTTTAATTCAATATATAATTGATCATATTGATTCTAATCTTTTAAATGAATATGATAGTAATAATAAAAGACCAATTGATTACATATTAGAAACAGATATGAAATTAATAGATTTTAAACAATTAATTTTTTGTTTAAATAGAAAATTAGAGATTAAAGATAAAGAGATATTAAATAAAATTCAAAATAAATTAAATTCAATAACTACAAATGAATATATACAATCTCTCAGTATTGGTTGTTAAATTAAATTAAAAATAATTTATATTGAATATGAAAATAATCTTGTATTCTTTTTTAAATTATCTATTGAATAATAATTTAAAGCTTCTTCAAAACTAGGTGTATATTTATTTAAACTTCTATTAACTATATTATGTAATTTCCATGAACATCTAAATAAATCTGAATCTGTTTTACCACAATCATCAAATGTTATAAATTTTAAATTTTCTCTTAAATGTTCTTGACACTTTTGACATGGTAATATATATTGTAATGACTCTAAAAATTGTTTATAATCATATAATAAAGTTGGTGTTTTTTCTGAATATAATGATGATATATGTATAACAAACCATGTAGGTCTACCCCAGTCAGTTGTAGTTAATTGATTAGGATTATAAATTTTTTTAAGATCAAAATAAGTATTATAATGAATTTTATATCCTAATTCATTTTGTATATAAGACATATATATATACATTAAATATACATACATAAACATTAATTCACTATTATTATAACATTGATTTAAAAATTCATTTGGATTATTAATTAATATATCTTTAATAGATGGAAATGCAGTAAAAAAACTATTTAATACATCTAAATTTAATAATATATTAATAACAGATCTATCTAAAGTTAAAAATAATTTAAAATGTCTTTTAAAAAATTTATTAGGTAATATATTACTTAATGATTCAAAATATTTATACATTGATAAACTACAATTTTTATCATTTTCTTTATATGTTCTAGCTATTGAAAACATAGAATTAAAATATACAGGTAACCAAATATAAACTGGTAAATCCATTTTACTATATTATTATATAATAATATTATTATATAATATTTAATATTAAATAAAATCTTATAATTTTATTTTTTTAATTAATTTTTCCTTCTGAAAAATCGATTTTTATGAAAGAAAAATTACCATTTACTTATTAATTTAATTATAAAAAATACTATTACTAATTGTATTATATTCATTAAATACGTTGGTTCTCCGTCATCTTTAAATAATAAATTACATAATTTAGATTCACCTAAAGATTTATCTACTTGAGTTAAGAAAAAAGATGAAAAAATAAATATTATTAAAATAGAAACTAATAATGAATATAAATATCCATTCTTTTTTGATTTTTTATAATTTAAATGATCTTCATCTCCATTATCTTCATCATCTTCATCTTCATAATAACCTTTAGTTTGAATAGATTGTTTTTTTAGAATATCAAATACAGACATTATATATATAATTATTACAAAATATTATAAAATATTTTATATTAATATTTTATATTATTATAAAATGTCTAGAAAAAAAAATATAAAGGACTCTGTCATTTTTAAATCTAGAAATAAATCAAAACATAAAAACAGTATAAAAATTAAAGGAGGAGATGAAAAATTATCTTCTAAAAAAAATATAACAGGATATAATGAAATAACTAATTTACTTAATCAATTAAGTTCTAAATCTTTTTTATCTAGAGAAATTAAAAAAAATGAAAATCAATCTATCTATAAAAATGAAATTGAAATTTTAGAAGAACCTGATGAAAAATCTAATATTACTTTAAAAGATCATCAATTAAATGTTATTAATATCCTTAAAAAAAGAAGAGGATTAATTGTTGTTCATTCTACTGGTTCTGGTAAAACTATAACTGCAGTGACAGCTTCAAGATATTATTTAAAAACTTATCCAACAAGAAAAGTAATTGTAGTATCTCCTTTAAGTTTATTAGAAAATTTTAAAAAAAATCTAATACAATATGGTGTTAATGATCTATCTAATTATAAATTTTATACTTTTGAAAGTTTTCATAACGCTATTCAATCTAATTTAATTGATTGTGATAAATCAATGTTAATTATAGATGAAGCACATAAATTAAAAACTGAAAGTGGTACTCGTGTTTTAAGTGCTATTAAATGTGCTGAAATATGTGATAGAGTATTATTATTAACAGCAACACCAGTTATTAATAAACCTTCAGATATTAAAAATTTATTAACTTTAATAGATGGATATAGAACAAAAGATATATTATTTGATAATTATGGACGTAGTATAGCAACTGAACAAACAATTAAAAATAATTTTTTATGTAAAACTAGTTTTTATACTCCTTCAAAAAATGAAATATATGATTATTATCCTAAATATGAAAAACATCATATTTATTTAGTTATGGATAATAATTATTATACTAATTATAAATTTGTTGAAAAAAATATTAGAGGTAATCAAAATATTGTTGAATTATTTGGTAATGAATCTAATCTTATTCGTTTCTTTAATGGTGTTCGTAGAGCTGCTAATAATCTTGAAAAAGAAAATTCACCTAAAATAAATTGGTGTTTAAATAAAATAGAAGAATCATGTTTAGATGAGATATTATATAAAGCAATAATTGAATTTAAAACATTTAAAGAATTTTTAGATAAAGTAAAAGAATTAATAGAAAATAAAAATTTTAGTGATGATCAAATGATTTATAAAAAATATATTCTTAATTTAATATCATCATTATATACCATTAATCAAAATCTTATTGATAAAGCTTCTGATGATATCAAATTATATAATAAATTAAATTTTTTAGATATTATTAATAAATTATCTTATCGTTATTATGACTATTTAAATTCTATTATTGATAAATTAAATGATATTAAATCTTCTATTCCTAATAATGATACTTTTATTTATATTATTAATATTATTACTACTCAAATAAAAGATCTTTCTTCTTCCGTTTATAATATTATTTCTTCTTTTAATAATTACAATCAACAATATAAATTTCAAGATAAATTTTTAATTTATTCTCATTTTATTGAAGCTGGCATGGAACTCCTTATTAAAAGATTAAAAACTTCTAATATTCCATTTGGTCATATTAATGGCCAAATGCCTGCTTCTAAAAGAGAAGAAATTCTTAATCTTTATAATAATAATTATATTAAAGTTTTATTAATTAGTGATGCAGGCGGAGAAGGTTTAGATCTTAAAGAAACTAGATATGTTATTATTCTTGAAAATGATTGGAATGAAAGTAGATTAGATCAAGTTATTGGAAGAGCTATAAGATTTAATTCGCATCAAACATTACCAAGTTATAAGAGAAGAGTAGATGTATATTATTTATATATGATTAAACCAAAAGAACATGATAATTTAAATTCAATCTTAAATGTACCAACAATAAATAGATATGGAGGAGAAGCATTATCAATAGATTTATATTTAAGAAATTATTCGTTTTTAAAACAACAAGTAATTGATGATTATTTAAATAAATTAAAAGATTATTCTATTGAAAATAATAAATGTTAATCTTTATTTTATACATATACATAAAAATACTATTAATTAATAGTATTTTTAATAAGGACTTAATCCTTTATTAATTAAATTTTAATAACATAATATATATATACATTATTACAAATAATAATAATAATACAAATTTAAAGAAATATTCAAATTCTCTATCTTTTTTAATATGAATTATATATGATTCCATTTTTTCTATTCTATCTTCTAAACTTATTATCTCTTCTTTTCTATACATTTTGATTTTGTTCTTTATAAATTGTATTTTTTAATTCTATATTTTCAATATATAAAGATACTACTTTTTTATTTAAATCAATTATATTTTTTCTTAATTTTTTAGATTTTAAATTATTTTCATCTAATTTTATCTTTAATAATTCAATATAATTATTTTGTTCTTCTATAAACTTTATTAAATCTTCTTCACTTATTTTTATCTCTATATATTTTTTAATATAACTATCTAATGGAAATTCATTACTTTCTGTTTGTATATCTTTATCTTTCTTTTCAAATTCTTTTTCATATAAAAAAATATCATCTTTAGAACATAATAATAAGTCTTCAAATTGATTATAATAGTAATTATATAGATTTTTACCTAATAAAATTTTATGATTATCTAAACATTTTAATATACCTTGAGTTAAATCATTTAATATAACTTGATCTTTATTATTTAAAAGATAATCAAAGAATTTAATCAATTTTTCATATTTATCATTACTATAATGAAATGAAGATAAATAGTCAATTGAAACAGAAACAGTATAATTAAAGTTTTGATTATTGATAGTATTATATTGAGACATTTTTATATTTGTTATTATATTTATTTATTTTATTTTTATAATAGTAATTAAATAATGTTAAAATATCATTTAATTATTATCAACAGTAATTTATTGATTTTTTTATTATAATAATTATATTTTGATAATAATATAATTAAAATGGAAGTTCTTTATTATAAGGATTATAAAAAAAAGAATATAGATCATTGTATTGTTGATTTTTTAATTAATCATTTTGATATGAATAAAGATTTTATATTTTATCATGTTTTATGGAATGCTGACGACGACGATCTTATATCTATTCTTAAAACTGGTATTTTCGATTCTAATTTAAAAAAAGATAAAGAAACTGGTTTAGGAGGAGGAGAAACAGCTAATTTTTTATTTACACAAACATATATAGAAAATCAACCTAATGATACTCCGATAAGTTTACATTTTACTATTATATTAGATGGTTATGAATTATTAAAAGATAAAGTATCTTATTGGAGTAGTAGATGGGGAGGAGGAGAAAAATTAAATGAAAATTATGATAAATTTGATTATAAAACAATGAATTATAAACCTTTTAGAGATTATTTTATTTCTAAAATAAAAAAAGAAAGAAAAGAAAAATATAAAAAATTTAAAAATAAAGGAATGTTAAAATCACCTCATGAAATATTATTTAGAGCTCCTTTAGAAATAAAAAAATACATTAAATGTATAATTATATATAAAGAAAATCGTGATATTTGTTTTGTTAAGCCAGATATTAAAATTTCTCTTCTTAAAAAAATTTTAAAAGAGTAAATCCTTTTAAATTCTTAAATTATTTATTTAGTATTAATGAACTGATAATATATTTTATAAAATATATTATTTAATTATTATCAAGATTAATTTTTACTATTATTATATTTTTATAATAATATAAAGTAAAATGGAAGTTCTTTATTATAAAGATTATAAAGGAAAAAATTTAGATAAATGTGTTCTTGATTTTTTAATTCAAAATTTTAATATGGATAAAGATTATATTTTTTATCAGGAATTTAATAAATATATGTTAATAGATCTTCTTAAAAACAGACTTTATTCTGAATCTACTTTATTTGATACACAAATTTATATAGAAGAAAATGTTAATAATATTTTTATTAGTAGTGATAATTTTATTAGTAGTGATAATTTTAGTATTATTTTGGATGGATATAAATTATTAAAAAATAAAATATCATATTGGTCTATCGTTTATGGAATATGGACTCCATATTTTACAGATGGAGGAACATGGATGTACGATTATTTAGATTATGAAGACAGAGAATATTTTAATACTAAATTTTATTATAAAAAAATGAACTTTAAATTATTTAGAAAAAAAATTATTTCTAAAATTAAAAAATTAGAAAATAAATTTTTTAGCGACAATATAATTGTTAATGTATTTTTTAGAACACCTTTTGATATTAAAAAATATATGAAATGTATTATATATAAAAAAAATAGAGATATATATTTTATTAAACCAGATATTAAAATATCTCAACTTAAAAAATTAATTTTTTCTCATGAAAATTAATTAATAAGGTCCATATGTATATGATCTTGAATTATTTTGTTTTCTTAATGGAGCCATTCTTAACTGATATTCTTCAGAATTTCTCTTTGCCATCTGTGACGCCATTAAATCTTCTCTAAAATACAATTGATCTGCATCAAATCTATTTTCTACTATATCTTTAACATCTTCTAATGATGATGTTCTTTCATAATAAGGTTTAACATCTCCATTAGGTGTTTGATAATCTATATAATCTACATTTGAACGTATTAAAAAATTAGGTCTTCTATATGCATCTATATCTGAATAGTAATATTGTACTTGACCTGTATTTATATCACTATATGCTCTTGTTCCATCACCATAACTTGTAAATCTTGGATCATATATTTCTTCAAAATTAATTGATCCAGCTGGAGGATTCCAATTTGAATATTTAGCTGATATTCCATTTCTCTCTGGTTGTGATGCTAATTGACCAGTTGTTAAACCTGAATCTCTTACTAATTCAGGTTCTATACGTGTTAATACAGGATAACCTTTATTATCAGTATATACTTGATCTCTAAATTTAGGAGGTATTTGAGGAGTATAAGTAATACCAATATTAGAATTTATAGGTGTTTGTTCAACAGAATAAGAATATTGATTAGGTTGAACATCTTGTAAAAATAATCTTTTTTGAGGTTGATTAAAATATTGATCAGTATAAATATATGTAGGACTAGGATCAATCATATAATTACCAGTAGTTTGATTTTTATTTAATACATTTTGAATACTACTAACATTTTGTTTACCTCCAACTTCTTTATTTAAAATACGTGTAGGATTCATATCTGTATAGCTATTTTGAATCAAGTCGGGATTACCTTGTGATTGTTCGATTAAATTATTTTGATATAAATTAGAATTCATTTTATTTAATTCTTCGTTTGGTTGTATATATTTTGTAGATATATTTATTTTTTTTTCTTCATTTTTTTGTTTATCTATTTTTTCTTTTTCTCTTTCTCTTAATGTTATCATTGGATTCTGTGAACTTGAATCACTCTCCCAATTACCTACTCCTTTAAATAAAGGTCTTTCATCTCTTACATAATCAAATTTACCATATTCATATTGTTTATAATTATTTACATTATTTGGAAAATTATTACCTTCTGTTACATCATATAATGTATCTGTATTCATTCCTGAAGGATAAACTGAAGGATAACTCCATACTTCTCTATCTAAAGATCTAGGAGCTATTACTGGTTCTATAAACATTCTATCATTAGTTCCTACATCAGGTGTATAATATTGAATACCAGCTTCTTTATCAGTTTTAGTAGTTGGTAATATTACTTTTTGATCAAATGTATTAGCAAATACATTTTTTTCTTTAAATCCATCATAATTCATATTAAACATGTTATATGTCTTTTTAGGATATAATTGATATTCTTTATTATAATATTTTTGTGTATCTTTATTATCATCTAATACAAATGGTTCTCTTGTATTTATATTTAATCCTTTAATACTTTTGTCTTTAAAACATAAATATACAGTTATTATAAAAAGTATACTAATTATAAAGAAAATATGAGCATATTTATATTTACATATTAACATTATTATATATACTACTATTATTATTCTTGTAATAGCATTTAATCTACCACCTGAAGCTACATCTCCATATGGCATAAAATTAATTTCTTTGAATAAAGATTTAAAATCTGTTAACCAAAATTTTTCTTCATTATTATTATCCATATTTACTTATTTATATTATATTATATAAAAATAAATTATTTTATTCTCTTTATTTTTTATTTTTATTAAAGGAAATTTAATTTATCTTTTATTTTTACTTTTTGTTCATTTATTGTTCCTTTATTTAATTCTTCTATTTCTTGTTCTGTCATTATCTCCCCTATTATTATCTCTTTTTTTAATTCTTGTATTGAATCCATCATATATATTTTTGTATTTTTATCATAATTATTTCTTATTGATATATTCTGTCTTATTATTTTATATATATCATATGGTTGTTTAATACTTGTTTTATCATACATTTCTTTTATAATTTTTACATTTTCATTTACATTTTGACTAAATATTTTACTAAAATAATTAGTTATCATTATCGTTGATTTACTTAATTTTTCAAAATCTATTTTAGGAAATTTTTCTGTTATTAAAAAACATACTTTTTGTTTACATTCATTATCTATTTTTTTATATATAGTTTGATTTTGATTCTTTTTATTTTGTTTTTTATCAAACGCTCCAATTTTAGTATTTATCTCTATTAAAATATCTTTTCTATATTTATTTATTATTTCTATTACTTCTCTTACTATATATAATAAATCTAAATCATTCACTAAATCTAATTTATCAAATTTATTCATCTCTTCTAAAAACTCTATCATATAATTTTTAAATTTCTCTTGTTCTTTTTCATCTTCTAAATCTCCTATATTATCTATATTATTCTCTAAAGGTAAAGTAATACCATAACTTATAATTTCTAATAATTCTAAATCAAATTTGTTAAATAAATTATCATTTCCAATATCAGGGAATATATATAATATATATTCAATTAAAGAGTTCATTAGATCAGTAGGTAATTTTTTCCAACCTTTTTTTCTATATACTTTTATATGTTTAAATAAATTCATTATTTTATGATTTATATAATAAAATTCATCACTTTTATCTTGCATATAATAAAATGATGATAATAATAAATGATGTAAATCATCTAATTCATCAAATAATATAGGTTGTAAACCATATTGATAATTTGTTATATCTGTATACATAGAATTATTTTCTAATTCTTTAATATATGAACTTCCCATATCTATAATTACTGGATAAAATCCATATGTAGGTATAATTTCAAATTGTTCATTTCCATTTTTATCATGAAATTTATAACTAAAATAAGTATTTTGTTCTATTTGTTTAATTAATATATTATCCATATGTAAATCATAATGTGTAAATTTATTTTTATTTTGTCCTATTTGTAATGCCATTAATAACATATATATTTGTGAAAATATAGTATTTTTATCACTATATTTACATATATGATAAAATGATATATTTGATACATATTCTAATAATAATAAATTAGTTGGAAAATTATCTTTATCTATATCAAATAAATTCATTATTTTCTCTTCTTCTTCCTCTTCATTTTCACTATTCTCTTCATTTTCATTTTCATCATTATTAGAATCATATTGTTCTTCATTATCACTATTCACTTCATTTAATTCGGAATCAGAACTAAAATCTGAATAATCAGATTCAGAATCACTATCATATTTATTTTGTTTTATATAATTATTAGATATAGGTAAATTAATCATATCAAAACAAGACATAAAATGAGGACAAAAATTTCTTAATTTATTTAATTTATTAATTATAAGATATTCATGTTCAATAGCTCTATCTAGATCAACAGATAATTTAAAAACTATATTTTGATTTAATTCTTTATAAGATAATAAACCAGTGATACCTTGAGCACCTTGAGTATCAAAAATTTTTAAATAATCAAAATATTTTTTAATTTCTTTTAATTTATTTTTACTAGATTTAATTTTTTGAATATCTTTATTTATTTTATCACTTAAAGTCTTATAATAATCATAATTTAAAAAAGTATCCATCATTTATTACTATAGGATTATTTATACAATACTTTAAATAATCTTTATACTTATTAAAATAAAAATAATCTTAATATATTTTTTTTCTTTTATAACTTTATAAAAGAAAAATGAGTAATATTTATAAAAATCCTTTAGATGAAGATGAAACTCCTAAAACTTCTGAAACTCCTTTAGATAAAACTCCTTTAATAACTGAAACACCTGAAATCCCTAATAATATTCCTATGTCTTCATCTTTATCAACTAAAACTATCAGTCCTGAAAAAATTAAAGATTTTTATACTACTATGTTATGTGCTAATTTCTTTAAATATATTCTTAGTGTCAAAATGATACATTGGCAAACTAATAAATTTTCTGTTCATGAAACTACTGATCAATTTTCAACTCAAATTGAAAATTTAATGGATGATTTAATTGAAACTATTCAAGGTGAAATTTTAGAACAATATGCTTCTAATAATGATAAACAATTTTATAATAATGATATGGATGATGAATATAATACTTTAAAAGTTAATATTGATGAAAAATGTTCTATTCAAATAAAAAATCAATTTATGACATCTACCGAAGATGGTTTTATAACTTTATTAAAAAAATTTCAAGATTTTCTCACTGGTGCTTTTGTTAATATAGAATTAGTTAAAATTTTTCCAGATATAAAAGAAAATCAATCTTCTTATTCTTCTATTTTAACTATTAGAGATGAATTAGTTAAAACTATTCAAAAAAATATTAATAAACTTTTATCTTATCATTAAAAAATAAATTCTTTTATAATGTAAAAAATGGATCACTTCCTCCTTTAATTTGATTCATATTATTTTTAACATAATTATAATCACCAACATATATAGCATATTTTTCTAAATTATCTAATGTTCTATTCCCATTAAAATTTGAAAATATATTTCCTTCTTTATCAAATGATATTATAGTAGGAAATCCTTCTATATTTAACATTTTTGATAATCTTTCTATTGAAGGATCAGAATTTTTAGTCATATCAACAGCTTTAATTAATACATTTTTATTATTTCTATCAATAAATGCTTTATAAGCAGGTTTTAACATTTTACAATGACCACACCAATCAGCATAAAATAATACAATAACTCCATTTTTATCTTTGATAATATTTTTAAGTGAATTTTTATCAGTAAAATATTTCACATCTAATAAATGATCTTTTAAGTCAACTTGCTGCATTTTTATTTATATTCTATATATTTATATAAATAAAATTTTTAAATTTTATAATTATAAATAATTATAAAATGTTTTTATTTATTTTAACTTTATTGTTAATAGTTCAAATTTGCAATTACTATCACTACAAAAATACAAAACAAGTTATTATTAACGAAATAGCTATTATTATCGTTCTCTTTATTAATTTTTATAATATTTATCATAATAAAAATAAAGATCATCCTCAATATAAATATATTCTTTTTATTAGAATATCTATAATAATTGTTTGTCTCTTATTTGTATATAATTATTGTATTAAAAATAAAAATTATTCTATATCTAATAATCTTCACAATCTAAATTTAATTGTATAAATAATTCTTATAATCTATACTTTCATTTAATATTTTTAATAATTCTTCATTATTACCTCTTAATTGAATATTATCTATTATACTTATTAATTCTTTTGACTTGTTATTTGATATATAAAAATCTTTATTTATCAAATTTTGTTCTTCTTCTTCTCTCTTAAAAACTATAAAATTTTGTATTTTATTACTATTTATTATATCTGTTATTGTATCACAAATTCTTTCATATATTAAATTATCTTGTTTATAATCTTCTCTTATATATCTTTCATGATTTATAAATAAACAATCTTTATTCTCTTTTATTACATATTTAATTAAATCTATTATTTTATCCATTATATTATCAACTATTATTACATTTATATTTTTAAATGATTGTTCCTCTAATATGTCACTAAACTCTTTTATTTTATTTATATCTTTCATTTTTGTTATTAATATTATTTTTGTATTTAAATTTAATTTTAAAATAGTTTTAACTCTAG
>Ga0214923_10000957_pt1 | contig 42256 bp, 43 predicted proteins | sample LL1510_MetaG_FD_177993 | JGI IMG/M metagenome (GOLD analysis project Ga0214923, IMG submission 177993) | Freshwater microbial communities from Lake Lanier, Atlanta, Georgia, United States - LL-1510 | ecosystem: Environmental > Aquatic > Freshwater > Lake | place: USA: Georgia | collected... | reverse complement strand
TTGCATTAGTGAAGTATAGATTCGTTACTTCATTAACATTTGCTGTTGTCAATAATGGACTTATGTTGGCATAAACGCGCGCATTGGTTAAATATAGATTAGTACCTTCAACTAGATTACTTGTTGTCAGATTTTGTATAGTATTGGCATAAAGAATATTCGCTCTAACAGCATTGGGTACATTAATGTTACCAGCATTATCAAATGTAAAGATAAAATTGTTAGCTATGATAATGGTATTAGCTGTCGCACCAACTAGATTTCCGCCTATGTTACCAGTATAGGTTGGTAATAAAGATACCACATTAGCGTAAGTTCTGGCATTAGTATAGTAAAGATTAGCGCCCTCTACTACATTACTTGTGGTGAGATCAGTTACATTTGCTTTAAGTGCCAAATTACCTGTTACGGCAGCATAAACTCTTGCATTGGTGAAGTAAAGATTCGTTCCCTCGGCTATATTACTTGTGTTTAAATCTGTTACATTTGCTTTAAGTGCCAGATTACCTGTTACCGCGGAATAAACTCTTGCATTGGTGAAGTAAAGATTGATTACTTCCGATACATTTGCCGTGGTTAAAAGAGGACTTATATTAGCATAGGATCTAGCATTGGTGAAGTAAAGATTCGTTCCCTCGGCTATATTACTTGTGTTTAAATCTGTTACATTTGCTTTAAGTGCCAGATTACCTGTTACCGCGGAATAAACTCTCGCATTGGTATAATAAAGATTCGTTACTTCATTAACATTTGCTGTTGTCAATAATGGGCTAATATTGGCATAAACACGTGTATTAGTATAGTAAAGATTAGTACCTTCAGCTACATTACTTGTGTTTAAGTCTGTCACATTAGCTTTGAGTGCCAAATTCCCTGTTACTGCAGAATAAACTCTTGCATTAGTAAAGTAAAGATTCGTACCTTCTGATACATTGCTTGTGTTTAAGTCTGTTACATTAGCTTTAAGTGCCAGATTACCTGTTATGGCCGCATAAACTCTCGCATTGGTATAATAAAGATTCGTTAATTCTGATACATTTGCCGTGGTCAACAATGGACTTATATTGGCATAAACACGTGTATTGGTGTAGTATAAATTTGTTAACTCACTAATATTAGCTGTTGTCAATAATGGACTAATATTTGCGTAGGTTCTGGCATTGGTGAAGTAAAGATTCGTTCCCTCAGCTATGTTACTTGTGGTGAGATCAGTTACATTGGCTTTGAGTGCTAGATTACCTGTTACGGCAGAATAAACTCTTGCATTGGTGAAGTAAAGATTGATTACTTCCGATACATTTGCCGTGGTTAAAAGAGGACTGATGTTGGCATAGACTCTTGCATTGGTAAAGTATAGATTGGTACCTTCTGATACATTTGAAGTAAATAGATTTTGATATACATTAGCATATACAATGTTTGTAACAACCGCATTGGGTATAGTTACATTTCCTGCAGTATTAAATGTGAATACTGCTGTATTTGCGGTAATAGTAGTATTAGTCTCGGTACCATTGTATGAACTTGCAATTATATTGCCCGTTGCTATTACATTATTAAAGGTGACATTTGCTGTTGTGGAAACATCTTGACCAATAGCAACAGTGGGGGTTATTCCTTCGCCCCCAAGATTAGTTAAGAATACACCTGTTCCAGCAGTTAAATTGGATACATAATCACCAGTAGTATCTGTACCTAGAGCAACAGAATTTGGTTGTATAGTTGTGATTATGCTTAATGTGTTACCCGTTAGATTATTTAACAGAACATTTGCTGTTCCCGTTACATCACCAGATAAAGTAACATTAACAAATGGATTTCTGTTGATTGTAGTTGCAGTAAGAGTACCAGTTACATCTAAACTCTTATTAGCTACCCATTTGTCTCCAGACGAAGCATATGTGAATGTGGCACCTGCTCCATCGATTGAAATGCCTGCGCCATCTGCTGCAGCAGCACTTATGGCACCATTCGCCAGTAATAAATTTTTATCTTCTATTACAACTGTTTCAGTATTAAAAGTTATCGTATTACCCTGAACCAATAGATTACCAGTGATTATGGCGTCGCCGTCAATAGTAACATTGGAAGCAGTAATATCGTTACTTAATAATTTACCAGATACTGATACATTTGCAAAAGTAACATCTGATGTCGTAGCAACTGCTTGTCCAATTGCTATTGTTGGTATGGCACTTTCGTTGCCAAGATTTGAAATAGTTACACCCGTGCCAGCAACAAGATTAGCTACATAGGCACCTGTTGTGTCCGTAGCTAATCTGATACTATTTGGTTGTATATTTGCGATAAATTGATTACCATCTGCAGTTGAGATGGTAAAGGAATTACCGGAAGAAGTAAAACTAGATACTCCGGCAACTGCAACATTGGCTGCTGAAGATAATCTGCCCTGTTGATCAACTACAAAAACAGGAATACTTGAAGAACCACCATAAGTTCTCGAAGAAACTCCAGTATTTGAAAGTGCAATAGTAACATTGGCATATTCCCCTCCTTGATTCGAGGCGACTACACCTACACCTGCTATCACATTATTAACAAAAGAACCAGTAGTATCTGTTCCAAGTCTTATAGAATTTGCTTGAATATTGGCGTAGAATGTGCTACCGTCAGAAGTAGCCAATATAAAACTATTACCAGATACCGTAAAATTTGAAACACCAGTTACGGGAGTATTGCCGGCAAATAGCAAAACGCCATTGGGCATCACAGTAATAACTGCTACATTACTTGAACCACCATACGTTCCTGCTATTATACCAGTTTGTACAGCAGCAAAACTACCTGTGGGGCCTTGGGGTCCGGCAGGACCAGCAGGCCCAGGTGGCCCAACAGTCCCACCTTTATTGATTACTACTTGTGCTTTTTTCGGTTTAGTAGCATTAACTACTGTCATTTAGTAACCTCGGGCATAACTGTTATGATTCCCTCGACAATACGAGAGACAGTATAGGTAGCATTTTCTACTACCTCTACATCATAAAGATATCTGCCCACCTTGAGATTAGCTGTAGTATTTGCATTCAAGGATAAAGTAACATTGCCGTTAGTAGGTGAAGATATGTTAGCAATCAGATTAGTTGCTGTTGTGGAATAATATGATCTTCGCATCTGCGAACGAGCTTGATACCCAGTAAGATCAATTGCTGTACCATCATCATTCAAATAACGAACAATGATTTCAAAATTAGTGCCTTGATCCAAAACTAGATTTGATATAACAGCCATAATTTCCCCCTATCTCAATATTTATAAGGGTACTATTTTGGCTGTTAGAATTAAAACATTGATATCACAAAGGTTGCAATGCCTGCCAAGAAACTGTTTCCTCATTCCATGCGTACATCTTTGGAGGATCACCGGTTCCAGAATCTTCTGGCATTGCAACAGGTGCTTCCCAGTGACATGATGTCTCATTTAGTACCCAACTATTAAATGGTTTCGGAGGAATAAAAGCATCACGCTGTGAATCAAAACTATAACCTATACCGGCATAGTTTTTTCTAAAATTAGCATTGTAGCTAGTTTGCTTCCACGTACCACCCAATAGTCTTTCAAGATATGCTGCGCCAATGTGTTCTTTTTCAACACCATTTGCATCTGCGGTATCTTTGTTATCCACGACTACAACACGCAATACTACATTGTTCTGATCTATTTCTGCAAAATGTGCCATTTTTACCTCTAAAAGATATTAAATTAATCTAACTCCAGAAGAGTCAAATCGTTTGCTTCCCCCACCGTTCCAACTAAAAATGTATTAAATGATAATGAAATTCTAGTAGATTCGGCAGATACTTTTTCAACCATGTGTTCCAAAGAAGAGGGGAAAAGAAAAAGTTGCCCTTTTGTTGCCCCAAACCACCATGATTCACTATTCCAGGTATTCCAATTATTTGGAGGCATCTTGATTGTAGGAATATCCCCGTTATAAAAGAAAATTTTATCCTCAATTGTAGATTCAATGTAATAAACACCCGATACAAATGAATTAGGATGACGATGCTTGTGATGGTACTCACCCTTTTTAGTATAATTAACCCATGATTGAGTTATTCTCAATCCAACTTCGTGTTTAGGATTATATACCTCATGAAAAAATAAATTCATTTTTATTTCAAGTGCTTTTTTAAAAGCTGCCAATTCTTTATTATTAAGAATTTTATTATCTATACTTGTAGTATTTCCCATATTACTACGTTGGGGTTGTTCAAGTAAAAATTTTAATTCTTTTTTACTTAGTTTATAATCTAAACTATAAGATCCAACAGGTGTTGGGAATAAATTGTATATTACCGAGGATGATGGTAAATTATTTATTTCTGTTGGTGGTAATAGAATATCATTCACTTAAGTGCCTCTTCAATTTGTTTTTGCTGTATACCCATTTCGATTAATTGTTCGGGCAAATAGATAGTATTAATAGAATCTTCAAATGCTTTAATTTTATCTATTACTTCATACACCTCTTCAATTGTGGGGCAGGGTCTTGGATCATCCCATCTGGAAAAATGATTATTGGAAATTTCCCACTTGGCACCCGGTCTAAGTAAATGCATAGCTGTATCAATACCCATTAATCTATAAACTTGAAACTCTTTATTTGTAAGTTGTTTCTCTTCTACTTTTTTTCTTTTGGCCATCATATCTCCTTATAATATTATTAATAATTTATATACTTAGAAACAAGCAGTTTACTATGATTGAATATTAGTTGGATAAAGAACAGCAATAAGTTCTTCTACTGTTGTAGAAGCTAAAATAGCACTTTCCTTTTGAGCACAGTCTGATATAATTTTAGCCCTACTTTCAACCACATCTGTTGGTATATCTATTCCTCTTTCAAATTTTCTTAAAACTATCCAATCTGTTTGTGCAAGAGTAATATTAGCATTTTGTTTTGTTTCTTGAACATATTGAGTTTTAAGTTTATCTAAATCTTTTGGTGTTGTAGTATATTCTCTGACAGGTTTACCATTTATAAGTTTTACTTGATCCCCTACCCAGTAAAAACGTTGATCTGGTTCGGTTGGTTCAAGTATTTCAACTACTCCTAAACTCATTAATCGTTCTGTAGATAAATCCCAAATCCAGTTGAATCCATAATCTACTCCATTAATAATTAATTGTGATCTGGTATCAATAGTTTTAACTATCTCGCCGTTTTGAATAATTGCAAACATTTTTTACCTCGCAAGAGCGTATTTGAAGGGGTTTTGGGCAAATACCATGTAGATGTAAGTTCCGCTAGAAGCATTTACAACTCCTAAAGAAGCAGAACGAAGTTTGAACCCGTTAGACAAAATATCTATAACTCTATTTGTGTTTGTTTCTTCTACGTAAGACCCGTTTGCAAATAAAACAGTTTGAGTTGCATTATAACCGAGTCTCACCGAATCCCACATGACCCAATCTTCAGAAGAATCAGTTCTTTTTACCATTACAAACGCCGGTCTAAACCCTGTGTACACAAAAGGCCCATCAGCACTTCCGTTGCCTGTATAGCTACCAAACGCTGAGAAGCCGGGGATGGCTGCAAACAGATAAGCAACATATGTGTCGCCATTCGCATTAACTGCCGCATCCGTGCCGACACTAAAAACTGACGATGTTGGTGATGTGCTATTCCAATACGTTGCGCCAGACGTTGATGCCGCCGTCGTATTAAGCATTAAATAATTCGTGTTGGCTATGCTTGTGTGCCATGTCGGCCAACCCTGATCGGTACTCGCTGTCGTTCTTGCCTTGACGATAATCAAGCTTGGCGCAACACCAAGATTGTGGGCAATCGTGCGGTTTGAACCATTGCCTGTATAGGTCACAATATCAAACCCGGAAGCAACGCTTTCTTTCCACTGCCATGCAACATAAGTGGCGCTTGATGTATTGACCTGCGCTAAAGAACCAACCGTAAAGCCATCAGAGCCAAAGGCTGTTAGGCCGGTTGTTTCGGTTGTTTCATCTGTTGTCGTGTTGGACTCCAGCTGCTTCTGCACGCCGCGCACGGCGTCGTACAGGCCGTGATCAGTCGCAGCGGATCTGCTCTTGACCCAAACAAAGTCAGGCTGAAATCCGACGCCTGTGATCGACTGTGTGGAGCCTGTACCTGTGTACAGCACCGTGTTGAAGTAATCATCCCCCTGCACCACGGTTGGCGTGGATAGGTTCTGCGTGCAGAGTGCTTTGAAGCCCGATGGGGCGGTGTAGGCGAATGGACGTTGGCCGAAGTTCCAGTTTCCTTGCGGAGAATTAGAACTAATAGCAAAAAAATATGTACTAGCTGCTAATCCGCTATAAGCATTTCCTTGATTAACACCGTTTTTATAAAAGGTCAAAGTTCTGTCATCAGCGTTAAATGCAATGCCGATTGTGTCTCCGGTTGTATACGATGCCGCATAACTTGCGGCAGAGCCATTGGTGTATTTACTTCCAACGTTACCATAAGACCATCCATAAGCGTCAAAGCCCAACCAAGAATTCGCTGCCGCTGTTGTAGCGATACCAATATGTGTTGACACTCCAGCGTTAGAAACAAAATATTCGCAATACCATTTGCCAGACGACATTCCAAAAGTCGTAAGGGTTAATTTATCAACCCCGCCAACAACATCTAAATTGCCGTTAGATAGGGTATTCCCACCATTACTTAAAGGATTCATCGTACAGTAATTCCCCCGCACCTCGCCGCCCAGACCTGTGTCCGATCCATAAGGCGTCGGCGTATCCACCATCGAGTCGTTACCAGCACCAGCCGACACGCTGAAGTTGTTAGGCGTCCAGTTGTTGCCGTTGCCTGAGTAGTCTTTGCCCAGCGTCGTGCTGGTGGTGTTGCTGTTGTCGCTGAAGTTCAGGTAGAAGCCATTGGTGCCGTAAGTGCCGGTGTAGGCTTTAGGAGTCCATACGCCCGTGATTGCATTTGTTTCACCGAACGATGAAGGCGTGAGGGCTTGACCGTCGATGAAGTTGATCTCGGTGAGATAGCCGTCGATTTCGTATCCACTACCGCCACCAAATCGACCAATATATGTGGCTACATTGTTATTGATTTGATAATCTGTATTCTGCGTTGGGTATGTGGCTATCGAAAAAGCCGTAACCTGAGTTCCGTTTATGTAAACTTTGACGCGATTTGAATCGGTTGCCTGCGTTGTATCAAAAGCAACTACAAGGTGATACCAAGCGCCGACATCTCTATAAACAGCCGTGGTATTGAGTCTAAAGTTGTAACTACCGGAATAGTCGTAAACCTCAATAACGTCGGTTGTAGCAAGGAATTGAAAACCGGTTGTAGTAGAAGGTCCGGCTGTAAATATACTCTGTGAAGCACCGCTCGTTATCTGACTTCTTTTAATCCACCCACTCCATGTCCAAGTCTTTCTATTGCTTGCAGACGCAGGGGTTCGACTTAGATAAGCCGAATCGGCTCGGTTAAACCGCAGGCTGCGCTGAATCTGATAACCACTTACTTCTTCTGGTGTTTCTGTCCACAATCCTAATTTTCTATAATAAAACTGATTTGTGGCGGTGTGTATACCTTGATTATTGGTTGCGGTCGGTGTTTTATCAACACCAACAAATCCGCTATTGTATCTCATTACTGCAGAACCTCAAAGGAACAAACAGCATCCAGATTAGCTATGGTGTTATAAGAGATAACAGAAACATTATCACCTTCCATTAAGTAAAATCCATCTGCTTTAGTGATTACAATAAATGATGAATTATTTGGAACACTGATATTTGATGCCAGGGAATAATAACTATTTTGTTTACCTAGACTAACTGAAATATTTGCAGCAGAAGATACCTTGTTGGTTACTCTTAAAGTATTTAACTTAACGACTGTATTACTATTGGCTGTATTGGTTACTATAGCCTGCAAAGAAGTATTCACAGAAACAACAGTTGTGTTACCAGTTATACTTGTAACAGCTACAATATTTGGATTAGCCATTTATATTCCTATGAACCAAAAATAATAGAAAATGCAATTGCCTTACCAGTTACTGCTGTAGTAGCTCTGGCGTTTGTAAAATAAAGATTGGTGCCTTCTGTCACATTACTTGATGATAGTGGCGCGCCTTGAATAGTATTACTGGTAGTGTACAAATAGTAATTATTTGCCACGTTAGCAGTAATTCTTCCCAATCTAACTGTTTGTTTAGCCATTTGTTTTTATTTTCTTATTTATATTTCTAAGGTGTAGGAAATGTTGGCCAAACTACTTCTTCAGGTGAATTAAATCTTAAATCTAGTTGTTTCATTAAATTTAAATAACGATTAATTTTAGTAACTAATGTAGGATCTAAATCTTCTCCTACATTACTTGATAACATTTCATAATTTGAGGAAAAACATAATGGGCAGTTTTGTTTTCCTTTTTCTAAACGTGTAACGTGATTCGTAAAAAGATGGGTACAGTTTTTACATCTGCAATTATAATCATAAACACCATTGTAATAGGTAGAAAATATTAATTCAACCAATCTATCTCTTTCTTCAAGTACTTCAGCCCAAACAGGATCAACTGAAATTGTTCTTGAAAACTCTACACTAGACATTTGGTTCGTTTGGCCAATCTACGTTAAATGGATCCATTTGATTAGTAATGTTTCTTAACTGAGTTCTATAGTTTTTCCAAGTATCAACCCAATCTGCACTTTTATTTTCTACAACAGAAGGCAGTTCGGTCCAATCAGTATTTCTAAGTTTATTATTTCGTTCTTCTTTTACCTTATTCCACTGATTATTTTCGTAGATATTTTTAATATCCATTAGTTGATCGATATCGGCATCGGAATCTAATGCTTGATTTAAAGTCAAAAAACCAAAGTTATGCCCGGCATAATTTAAATCTATGTAATTACCTTCGTAAATATCAGATAAACCAGTAATATTTCTCCATGTCTCAGGAATAGGTCCATAACTAATAGCAATTTTATTCGTTTTATCAAAACAATAAAAAACTTTGGTTGTCATTTATTCCTCTTTAATTTCTTTTCTTTTCTCTCTCAACTCATGTGTGTACACATGTTTTCTAGTTTGTTGCCTAATGTGTATATCATTTAAAATTTTTTGCTCTTTTTTGGTCATCACTCTAGGTACAACTTCAGTTTTAAGAGTACTTCGTTTTATTGGTATTACCTGTACTAATGGTGTCCCTGCTTCAACAATATCATCATAATCTGGTAAATGCCAAACAGCAGGAAAATTGACCTGTTTCATATATTTATCAGTATCAACTAATCCCCCTAAACAAGTAAATCTTTTATCAAAATGATTAACTGGGGGAATAAACATAGATGACCATCCTGGCGCCGTTTTAATTACCCATGCATTGAGAAACTTAATAGGCATTGAGTTTCCACCTGGCCAAGTATTACCTCCAACTTGCTCCATACTATGAAATTCTGCTTGTTTTATCATAGGCGTTCCACCTATCTCAGTAAATTTTAAATCTTTACTGGTTCTTATATTAACATCACCTTGTAAAGGTATAATCCATCCCGCAGTCATCACGTCCATCATTGGTAGGCATTTTTTAGCGGTCATACCTTTAGAATTAAAATGATCTCTACCGTTGTTATACGGTTTTATATTACGATACCATTTCGGAATAAACTTAGCAGCAGGTTCTGGAGCAGGTATATTTCCAAATAAATTTTCTTCCACATAGAATTCTATAATGGGATTTTTATAGAATAACTTCAGCATATTCTACTCCCAACACACCAACCAACTAGGCTCTTTCTTTCACCCTTAGTTACAGGTGTAACTCTGTGGGGGAAAAAACTTTTAAAGAAAAGTATCTGACCCTTTTCAAGTTTAAATATTTTAGGTTTAGATACATTACCAGAATAAACTATTTGAAATTCACCACCTTCATATTCCGACGGTTCACTCAAACACATAGAAAAGCTTAACTTTCTATCCTCAGGTTGAGTACTTAGATACGAATCAAAATGCCAATCGTAATGTTGATGACTTTCTGAATTATATTTTGTATATTGTAAGGTTTGCAAGTAATCTAAATCCATCCAAAAAGAGGAATGATTTATAGTAGCGACTAAATCAACTAATTTTTTGTAGATCCACTCTGTCTCTTTTTTAAGCGATAACCAAGAAATAGTGCTATCTCTAGTTTCCAAATTAATTTGACTATTACCACTTGAACCTACTCTTGCTGCTTCAAATATTTCTCTTTCACATTGATCTTCAATAATATCAATCTCGTCACTGGTAAATAAATTTTCCCATAATACCAAAGGTGGTAATTCTGGGGTAAACAAAGGAATTTTGTACATAATTAATCAAATGTTATATTAACACTGCCTCCTGATGGAATAGTAATAGGAACAGATAAGTTATTCAAATTTAAATAGGGCAAATAAACAGGTGTTCCTGCTACAGATGGTGCGTTACCTCCTGCAGGACCGCCTGGAAAATTTATACCAAACACTGAAAAGGGTTGCCCAGCAGTTCCTGGTTGTGCTGGATTAGTGGGATTCGGTGGGTTGGGTGTGGGAGAGTTAAAATTTTCATTACCTGGATTAGGGGGATTTAAATTTTCATTTCCAGAATTTGCACCAGCAGGATTACCTGGATTAGCAGTTACCACCTCAGAGACATAATATACAACACCAATATAACATTGGTAGGGAGGTTGTCCTAAAAAACCTATACCTGGTACAGTTATGTTTGATCTGGTGCCTTGAAATCTTTCACCTGGTTGATCTAATGGATTTGTTGTTCCCGGTGCTAATTGGTCATTAGTATTTGCAGGGGTATATAGGGCTAATACATTTTGCCCAGATAATCCTAATTGCGCATAATCTGGTTCCCAACCAGAACGGTCCCCGGGAGAATTATCAAAATAACTGAAAGGTCCATATCTACTTATACAAAGGTCAGTAATGGGACTATATGGTCTACCATCATCTGCCGATCTAATTTGTCGTGAAAAATTTACCGAACCTGGCACCGCAGGTTGTGCGGGATACGGTTGCGGGGGGTTAAATTGCCCAGACGGATTACCAGGCCCAGGTGGATTAAATGATCCAGTCGGAGAGCCTGGTTGTGCTGGAGTGGGATTTCCTGGTTGCCCGGGTATACTTGGATTTCCTGGTTGCCCTGCACCAGCTATAGTTACTATAGACTTACCATACGGGACACTTAAATTGCCAGAAGCATTAAAGGTAACTGTTTTTCTTTCTATTCTCCAGCTTCTGTCTTTAGTTACATTTCTGAAAAACATTATGCCTTAGCATCCTTACTTGCTAATGTTCCAATGTATGAACTACCTGAATTGTAAGTAAAAAATGTCCAAACATCTATTGCATTTACATTGCTTGTTCTAGGAGGAATATTAGCAGCACCACCTGCCCAGTATACTGTACCTGGCCAAGTAATAGTGTTGCCATTATGAGAATTTAAAGTTATAAGAGAAAAACTACCCAATCTATTTGTGGGTGGATTGCTAAATGTGAATGTCTTATTACTATTCATTACGCAGAAAAATACACCTGAATCTGCCAAATTAATATCTATAGTTGTGGAAGATGATGTGATATTACTAACATATTCTGAGTATGTTCTAAATAAAGCATTACCTTGAACATTTATATTTGATGTAGTTATATTCGAAACAGTAGTTGATGAAAATGCAGTATTTAGTGTTACATTTCCTGCAGAAGTAATATGACCAAAACTATTTACCGCAAAATACCCTATACTATCAGATCCACCATAGGTAGAAGCTGATACACCTGAGGCATCATGCGAAAGAGTAATTGTCCCCGATGATGCATTCGCTGAGATTGGAGCAGTGTTACCTAGATACACCACACCTGTATTTGTAATAGTTAAAACAGCGCTCTCAGATCCCGAACCTGCTACAGAAATACCGGTTCCACCTGCTGCTGTTGCAACATAATTACCGCTTGTATCAGTGCCCAGTGCTATATCACCCATTGAAATATTTGCTGCTCTCGTAATTCTTCCTTGAGCATCAATATCAAAAGATGGAATTATTCTAGATGAACCAAATGTGTTTGCTGTTACTGCTACGTTTGGTATATTTGCTGTAAAAGAACTACCATCAGCAGTTTGGATAATAAAGAATCTATTGTTAGATGTAAAACTAGTAACGCCGGCCACATTAACATTTGCTGCACTTGTTATTCTTCCTTGAGCATCAACAGTAATAACAGGTACCTTTGATGTCCCGCCATATGTATCCGCTGTTACTGCTACGTTTGGTATATTTGCAGTAAAAGAACTACCATCAGCAGTTTGAATAATAAAGAATCTATTATTTGATGTGAATGTTGAAACACCAGCAACATTGACATTTGATGCAGAAGAAATTCTACCATCTGAACCTATAGTAATAACGGGTACCTTTGATGTCCCGCCATATGTAGTGGCTGAAACACCTGTTGCTGGTAAATCTACTTGTGTGAATGTGCCTCTGGTGGCTGATATATTTCCTGCAGTTACATTTCCACTAAATCTACCTTGCACCGAAACAATTGCTGAACCCCCTGCTTCAGGGGCATTTGCAGCAATTAAATTGTAAACATTCACGTTACCTGTAATATTCTGAGTAGCAGCAATGGTAGTTGTGCCGGTAATTATTAAATTACCAACAGTAACATTACCGGTAAAAGATCCTGTTGCAGCATTTATTCGATCTATTGCAGTAACATTGCCCCCGGATAATAATACATTACCAACATTAGCTGTTACTATATTTGCTTTTAAAACTGTCAAATTACCAGTAGTTAGGTTTGCGGTGACATTGGAATCTTTTACAACAAATAATCCATCATTTAACAATGCCGCATTTCCCAAACCAAGTGTTGTTCTGGATGTTGCGGCATCAATATCATCTAACAATGTTCTTGCATAGGATGTTAATACTGTTCCAGATGCTGTAGTGGTGCCAGTATAATACACCAATCTATCTGCAGCAGGTGTGATAGATGAGACTGCGTCAAGTGCAGTATCCCATGCTTGAACATTAATACCTATTGCTAAACCAAGATTTGTTCTTGCAGCAGTCGCAGTGCTTGCCCCTGTTCCACCATCTGCTACTGCCAAATCAGTAATTCCTGTAATTGTGCCGCCTTTGATATTAATATTAGTCACATTACCAAGATGCGTACTATTACCCAAAAAAGTATAGATGTCGAAGAAATTATTGTTGGTCTTTACAAAAGCAGTACGCAAGGCATCGCCATCGCCGCTATTAGCTGCTGTCCCTACATTGACATTTGAAAAGGAATTACCGTTGAAAATAGACATTAATTCTGAACCTTATCTGTTTAACAGTTCACGTAGCATATTTTTTATTTCATTCATCTCTGATTTCATATTATTTATTTCAGATTCAACATGTATTGTTTTATCCCTCATTTGTTTTTCTTTAACATATCGATTATATCCTGAACTATCTTCAGATATAATACCTTTTGAAAAAGAATCTCTAATTAAATTGGGATGATCTTTGACTTTTAACTTCATGCTAAACTAACTATACGTAGATTTTTACACTTTGGAATTCTTGCTGGGTTATCTGATAGTAATACTATTTTCAATTGCAATCCATCAAATTGTGCTAGGTTTTCTACTACTTTAGTAGTTTCGTAAAATTCACCACTTAATGATTGATTTATAGTAATATTTGTTATTTCTATAAATTCTTTTTCATTTAAATCTGCAGTTTCTCCAACCAAACTTGTTCTATAATAAAACTTAATATTGGTATCTGCAGGTTTTGCTACATCTACAAAAAACTTAAATGCTGTACAAGGATTAATAAAATTAATTTGTCTAGTTATATATTTAGATAAAGATGAACTACCTTTAGCAGCCTCTTCTGCTATATACTGTATGCCATTTCTAATTATGATATTAGCGTTTGCTGCAGCATTGGCTAATTCTGTTACTATTGTTCCATATACAAGAATATTGGCACCACTATTTTGTACTTGTAATACTCGCACGTTTCCATTGTTATTGGAACCTTGAATATTAATTATTGTTCCTTTGTTGATGGAAACTGCATTGGCTCTTGCATTTGTATTTGCCAAATTAATGGTGCCAGTATTTGTAGACAAATTAGTAAAACTTATTGTATTGCCATAAGAAACCGTCACTATATCTCTAGAAATATGTTCAGTTTCGAATGTTGGATTGTTTACTATATTGTTTATTAATACTACACCCATCTTGTGAGTGTCAATTACGGGGGCAACATATTGATTAGTAGTATTTAATTCTAATCTATAAGCAATGCCTGAAGAATTAGATAACCCATAGTATCTATTGATCGTGGAAGGTAGTACTCGTAAGTTATCAAATTCATAATCTTTATCATCCTCAATAGTAGTAAACGAGGTATCTATAACATATGCATTACTAGTTGTTTTAATTTTTTGTACAACAGATGTTTCTGGGGGAGACAAAAATGCTATTGATGGATACAAAGTGGTAAATTGAATATCACTAACTCCAAGCAATTTTTGTCCACCGAATCTAGTTTTTGTGGTAACATTAGCATCTACTGCCTGAGGCAATTGAACAGTATAAGAATTTAATCTGATATTAGAAACAGCCATACGAATACCAGTAATTACATTTGATCTAATACCAAAGATATTAGAATCCCCGAAACCATTAATATTAATGGGAGATATACCGGTATATGATCCGGGTATCAATCCGTTATTTGGATGATACACCTTCATCTCCGGGCTGTTAGGAATAACCTCCAGAGGATCACTTTCTAAAGTTTCAATTCTTCCCGTGATATTGGCTGGCCATAAATCTACAGTAGCAGTCTGCCCAACAGTAAATTTTGCTCGATACAATGTAAATTTTAAATCTTGTAGTTGATCAGGTGACCAGGTAGATGAATTTTGAGACTTGAATAACACCCCGACTGTTGGTTGTTTTTGTACCACCAGTCCCGTTATTTTATCTGTATTGCCTAATTCAGAAATCCATACTTTATATTTTAAAGAGTCACTATTCAAACACAGTGCATATTCCCCTGCATCTACAAAAACTGGATTTGTAAAATTAACTGTAGTTACAGCATTGGAGGTAATACTGATATTAACGTTAGCAGCAGGCACCGAAACTTGTGAAAAAGGTACTATAAATGTGCCCGGCAATCCATCTTTCATCTTTCTAATTTCTAAACCAACCGGCAAATTTGAATCCTTGGTTGCAAAATAAAGATCAACTTTAGTTAAAATACTTGGTTCAGAAACAATAAAAGATTGCGCCATTGGATCCATCATAGGAGCCAATTCACTGGGATAAAAATTTGTATTCTTTTGATATCTATTGATTGCCATCTTATGGTCCTACCTTGACTAATTTTTTACCATCGTAAATCATTCCCATTATTGCTTGGCCCGCAATAACAATGGATAATCTAAAGGACAAGGTTTGTTCATCTGGATTATCACCTAATAATGTTTGAGCAAATTCCCCAGTAGGATCTTCCGCTAGTTGTACCAATATATCTATAAAGACCGGATGCATACCTACTTCTGCTGCCCTTGCTCTACCAGATGCAATAGCTCCTTCTGTTGTGCCTGTTGCTGCTAAACCTTCAGTATATCCTACTCTCCAACCATTATTAAATTGTTCTTGTAAGGAAGAATAATTATTAGAAATAACCTCATTGGCGCCGGTTATCAACCCCGTAGCCAATTCAGTAATAGATTGATTTAGATTTGCAAATTCTTTATTAATTACCGAGTCGGTAAAATTATTATAATCGAATCCTTCATCCGCAGTAAAATAATTCTCTACTTGTACAGCGCCACCCACCGTATCTAATCCCGCTTCATTTACATTTGGAATATCTTCCGCTGTGAATCCTGCTTGTTCAATGTAATAACCAATAGCACTTTGTATTCCAATATCTCCTGCAGATCCAATTGCTGCTGATAACTCTCCTGTTACTGTGTATACCGGAACATCCTCAACCTTAACATTTGCATTGTCCCCGTTACCTGCACCCGGGAATCCTTTTGGTCTTAGCGTAGTAAATTCATCTTTAATCACAAGATCTCCTGATGCCTGAAATACTGCGTCGGCATATGATGTTCTATCTAATCCATTGGTATATGAATCGGAAACTCTAAAAATCTTATTACCGACTGGCATGTTCAAATCTTTTGATCTGTAGCAAAATTTGCCTTTTAGATTTCCTTTATCATCAGTAATTAGATCAGTATTATATGAAACATTAGAAACAAAATATGCACCTTTAAATTGAGCTATCGTATTGGCGCTGGTATAATCTAAGGTAGTATACTGAGAAACATCAACATCGTCAAAAAACGAATACATGATAGTATTTGGTTTTAATCCAGATACTTGAAAACCAATATCTACATCTCTCATTTTAGGTATTACTACTCTTGAAACTATCTTTTCACCCGTAGTCGTAGAATCAAATGTTTCTACGATTTCGAATCTTGAACTTGATAATTTACCAAATGCATCAGTTGTCTTAATGACTGAGGTTTTATTGGTTGTGGTATCTACGACTTTGGATTCGCTCTTTTCATCACCGAACCAGAAGTTTCTCCATGCGCCCCAAATAGAATCATATCCGACTCTTGCTTGCGAAAAAGATGTCAATGTATCGTAATTACCATTATTATTTTCTTTTAATACGGGTAAAGTCAATGTATCAAACCAAATATCAGATGATGGTTTCAATGTCATCACGCCTCTAAAGGTTACAATATTAAATGGATTAATAAATTCATCTTTAGATGCTATCGGATTTTGTACCAATATCTCATCAGTATAGGTCGGTAAAATACAGTCACCTACTTTTGTATAACTGTTAGCTGATCTAAGAGAAGAAAAGTTAATATAAACTTCAGATTGCTCATATAGTTTTACGAAATCCTGCGAGAACCTTGGTCTTAATTCTCTCTTGTTGGTATCAATTGCTACAGAATAATCTTGATTAGTTACATCGCCCACACCGTGCCCACTAAAATTATCTACAATAAATCCATTTTTAAATCTATCAAAACCTTCAGCATCTTGAATTTGTAGTGCTGCTGTCTCATTTTCTAGTAAATTTAATGTAGTATAATATTCTAAATTTTTAACTCTATTTTCTATACGACCAATATCTCGCATCGTATACCTACGATTATCGATTTCAGTTATTTTAATATCGGATTCTACATTAAAAACATATGCATTTTGTTTAAGCACATACAATGCCATCGCATCATCTGGTGTTCTTGGTTCAACTGAAGTAGCTGAACTTGGACCAGCTACAATATATGCATTACCAGTTTTATCTAAAACTATTTTATCTGTTTTGGGCAAATAATATTGATAATCAGTTTGAAAATCTACTTCTGCATTTAAAAATTCTGTTTGAGATGAACCTGCTCCAGAAAATGCAGTGCCGGCATCCCCTATTCTTGGTCTAAAATCTAAACAGTCTCTTAGATTAAAAGTTTTACCTAGTATGTTTATACTTGGTATAGATTTATAATCTATATCTGAATATGAATCAACAGAAAAATAATCACCCGAACCATGCGAGAAATAATCAAATGTGATTCTAATAGGACCCGTGGGTGGCGTTTTGCCTGGTTTTAAAATAATTCTACCAAGATCATAGAACGTAGATCTTTGTCCATTATCTAAATCATATCTATCAGTTATATCGGACGCACCCGAAGAATTATATGAAGTTCCAAAAGCTGTATCGGACATACTTATAGACTTTAATCTATAGATATCTGCTTTATCTAAAGAAATAATTGCTGCAGTTGCCCCAGCCTTTGTTGTCACATCTGTAGTAGAATTGATATTTAATGTTTTAGATTTTCTCAATGCTGCTGCATTAGTTTTATTAATTGTAGTAATTGCTCTAACTGCTGCAGATGTTAAAGAAGCATTTGCTGATAGATTAAAGGTAATATTTTTACCAGTTGGCGTACCGCTTCTAGTGACTTTACTGGTTAAATCTTGCCAAGTTCCATCTGCTTGTACAACTAGTTGATAATTATCTGTTGAATAAGGAGCAAAAGTTTCATCCGTTCCTGCAGTAAGTGTGTATTGCCCACTTGATAATGAAAAATCGTAAATTCTTCTTACTTGATAAACTGTTTCTGTATTAGTTGGATCTATTGTTTTAATAATTTGATATGGCAATTCAAAAACATAAAATTGTTTACTTCCTTCTTGTATTCTTGCTTCATTCAATGTATAATTCACACCGGTTACAGTTATTGAAGCATTTGTAACTGCTGTTAAAGATATAGCATTAGTAATAGATGATATTCTAAATAATTGACTACCTACAGAAATAAAGTCACCTCCCTCAAGATCAGTGTCGAAAGTGGTACCTGATCCTGTTATAGTGGGAGAACCACTTGTGGTTGATACTGTTCCATTTAAAGCTACTTGCGTTGGAACAATATTAGCAGTAAAATCCACAAATGCACTATTATCATAATATACTTGTTTTACATCTTCCTCAAACTTATAACCCGTAGCCATATTAACATCAAATAGATAAAGTTTATAAACTGCAGTAGATCCTCCAACAGTGCCTGAATAATAGTCAACTGCTCTTACTCTTGCATTTCCTACAATATTAGCACCACTTGCCGGAGAACCTTTTGCTGTAGTATATCTGTCATACAACTTTATTTGAACTGTATTTGTAATATCCGGTATACTGTAGACATCAGTAATATATAGATAATTTCCAACCTCAGTAGAAACTGTACCCGAATTTACGTTAGCAAAACTTCTTGCTTTATTTCCTATAATATACTTTTTATTAATATTCTCAATTTCGTAACCTTTTACATATGCTTTTCCTCTAGACAAGGATGCCACATATAGATTATCATTACCACCATCTGCTTCAGTTAAATATCCATCTCTAATAGCATTACCAGATTTTAAATGACTAATTACTTCTAAACCAAAAGGTCTAACAATATAATCACCTGATTCGTCATACGTGCGACGAGCTAATGTGTCAGCCAGTAAGTTATATTCCACAGTGGGTTTTAAGAAAGTGATTTCATTATTTTCGATTCGCATTAATTCTATAAAATTAGAATCATCAATTGAAGAATTAAAAGTTAGGCTTCTTGCCTCCAGTGTCAAGTCTATTTTGTATCTGTCTGCCCCCGGTGCAAAATAGTTGGATGTGCCAATTGCTGGATCCAATAACGATGAATCATCTGCATCATCTATAATTTTTTCAGTAATTAAAAATCCTACCTTTTTATCTGCTGTAGTTAGACTATATTTGCTTACAATTAAAGTAGAATTTGAAAAATAAGCAAAATTTCCTTTTGTAAATACTACACCTTGACTAATATTAAATGCTGTGCCCGAACCACATGGAGTAACCACAGCTGCTCTAACTGATATCGTGGAAGTTGAATTGACTAAAATCTCGTTGGCTTCAAATTGAGATGTAGATCCAGTTGTACCAGAGTTAATATATTTTACGTAGATGGTAGGAGGATCTTCACCAATAGCTACTGTTTGATTCACAACAATGGCTTTTAGCCCAGTACTTTGCCCTGTTAATGTGTCTCCTACTAGGTCTTCAATAACATCATCGGCATCAACAGAATTATAAGTTGATTGTAATTTAACAAACTTATAGTTGCGTTCAAAATGAATTTGACCAGGTTGAACTATAGAACCTTCTTTAAAAATATGTGCGCCGAATCTTTCTATTTGTTTTTGTAGAATAGATTGTAATTGAGTAAGTTCTCTAGCTTGAACTGCTCTTCCCGGCCTAAACAGTATTCTATAAAACTGTTTGGACTCATTGAAATCGTCATAATATGGACTCTGATTACTTACGTACATGTGTCGCCTTTAAAATTCTATCACTAAGTATAGTGATTCAGTTTGATCTATAGCTCTTTGAATCGGTCTAAATGTATCTACATAAAGTATAAATCCGGAATCTGCTTTAATTTCTGGATTGGTAATAGATAAAATAGTACCGGTAGCTCCCGCTGCACCTGTAACTATGTCTCCCGCAGAAAATGCATTAGCATTGGCTGTCTTACTTTCTGCTTGAAAATATCTAATATTTGCCTTTGAATTGCCTGCATCTGCAGATATAGAAGTTATCACTGCATTAGCTTTTGAATTGCTACCATTAATAAATTCATCCAAAACATAATTACCCGACACATTAGCTAAATATAGATTGGTTGTAGTTCTATATGCCGATCCACCAGCTACTGTTGTCGTACCATACAACTCAGGATCCTTAATAAGACCCGAAATTCTAAAATCATTATCGATTGGAAAAATGCCGCTTTCTTCATTTTCTAATCTGGCATTAATCATAACATAATAACCACCAAGCTCTAATCTAGAATTGGCACCATGTCCTCCCTTGGGACTTATAATTGCTCTTGCTGCTGCATTTGAACCGCCGCCTCCGGAAATAGTAATGTTAGCATATCTATAACCAGAACCAACATTTACCATATTAATGGCAGATACTACATTAGCGCTTAAAGTTGCATTTGCTGTAGCACCAACCCCATCGCCTGTAATAGTAATTGTTGGTGCAGTATTATACCCTGTTCCAGAATTAGTAACTTGAACAATGTTTATAGAACCATCTATCGCTGCGTTAGAAACATCTGTTATTTCTGTTTCTACATACATAAAATCTGAGGTCAGGAATCTAGATAACTTAGCAGCGGGTATGGTGTACATATACTTCCATTTGTATCCATCTGCCGTTGTAATTACACTTGTGGATGTTCCTGTAGGTTTAGTATTCGATTGGCCGCTATTATTGTTGTATAAACACTTATAAACATTATAATTTGCCGGATCTATAATATAGAACTGACTACCAAAAATATTACTTAATGTATGGTCATACTGAGTATAAACTGTCCCAGCTGTCCAATTGTATCTGGGTATAACATATGCTACGTCTGTACCCAGAACACGTTTCATAGCAATCATTCTGTCATACAATCTATACTGAATAGATGAATTATCAGATTCAGTAACTACTGTACCTGTACTATCCAAATTATTTGGCCAGGCATCAGTTCTTGCTATAAAAACGTAGATATTAGAAGAAGCCGGTTCGGTAAAAGCTTCTACAAATTGTTCTGCGTTATGGTGTTTAAATGCGGTAGTTACTAAGGCGCCCATATTTTTTTTCGATTATCTATTATTTATATGCCCTAGATGGGAATATAAACCGTGTTATCTACAGTATATTCTAATGTATCTATAGTAATTCGTGTGCTATCTGCTCTCACATTTCCAAGAATTTTAATTGGATAAAAGTTGGGTGATACAATAACATTCTGAACTCCTACTAAAGTTGTATCAATAATTACTTCACCAAATACCTCAAACCCAGCAGGATGTAAAAGCTTTTTGACTGCTTCTCTCCATGCGCTTAAAGGCTGAGAAGATCGAATCACATATGAAAATGGTTGATAAAAAACTCTATTATCTGTACCTATTCTACCTTCTATAACAAAATCCTCATCTAATTTTCCTGCATTATCAATCCAACGCCCTTGACCAATACCCACGGCACCAATATTAGCTTGCAGATTAGCAGATTTAGAGTAATAAACCGTTACATTTCCTCTAGTGTTAGCATTAGCAGATGTAAATGTAAATGCCCTCGGATGCGGAACAGATAATACAGTGAAGGTTTTTGCAAAATCTTCTATATCATCGGGTAAAATAGAAGTCACTACTACATTACCGGATGTATTTCTAATGTTAGATGCCACATTAGCAGTTACGTAAATTGATCTCACTGTTGGTACAGATTGTACTAAAACTGTAGTGTGTCTGTTTATTATATTACTTACATTCTTATTGGATATAACTACGTTTCCCCTAGTATTTGCATTGGCAAAAGAAAATCCTATGCTTCTAAAAGTCGGGTAACCATTGCTTGTTACTACTGCAGTAATTGTAGTATTAACTAAGGTATTTGGGTAACCATTTGAAATAGTAATAGTGCCTGTTGCATCTGCATTAGTTCTGGAAAAAATTAATCTTCTGGTATTTGGAACAGATGTGACTGTAGCAATCTCGGTCACATTTTTTAATTTACTAGTTACCAAGTAAACATTAGCATATCCTACATTAGATTGAGCATTGGCTGTTGCATAAATGATAGTATTACTGGCAATATTGGCAACAACAAACACATTACTATAGTTAATGGTGATGGTATCTCCCACTATTACATTGGAACGAAAATATGTACCATTGCCATTAATAACATTACTATTTAAAATAATATTGGCATTGCCTGCTAACTGAGGCTTATTTGTATCGTTTTTAGTCAGCGCAGTATTATAGGTAACATTAATTACATCACCTACTCTATAAGGATGGCTTTTTTGTAGAGTTATATCTGGACCAGGAATACCACCAAATGCTACAACGACCTGATTACCAACCAATTCAAATGTTCCGAATACTACGTTACTAATAGTATCTTGAAAGTTTACACTAACATTTTGCCCGGTAACAAAATTATGTGGAGAAGTAAATACCACATTGGCTGTACTATTGGGACTGTTTACAATATAAACACCGGATGTTGCATTAGTATAGTTACTAGTAAATGCTACATTAACATTAGCACCTGGCACAAAATTATGTGTTTCATTAAAATTAACTAAAACATTAGTATTGTTAATTATTTGAAAAATACCAGTATATAAATCTACATCTGTTTTATTGAATATTGCATTAACATTGTCCCCTGCTACCAATTCATGTTTTATGGGTGTATTTACAAGAACAATATTGCCTTCTAATAAAAATCTAGATGTATAAAATTTATTTGTCGTATATGTAATAGTTACCGATCCATTAGCATTGGCATTACCGAATATTTTATCAGCTGTAAATGTCTTAAGATTAGGAATAGAAGTAACTGTTAATGTTATGTTAGAATTGTTGTAAACGTTGCCTGTAGTAAACTTTGCAACAACATTATCACCTATAACTAGACTATGATTATTGGATAATCGAATTGTTGCAATATTTGACAATAAAGCATATGTGCCAACCTTAGTTTCTGTTGGCGCACCTATTGTAACATTTGGTTTAGTATCATATGCTAGACCAAAATTGGTCATTCGTATATCTCTAATGCCACCTGCATCAGAAACACTATTTACTATAGCAGTAGCTGATCTACCTGTATTGCCAGTTATGGTTATTGATTGTCCCGCGGCGTATCCCAAACCTGAAGCCACAACATCTATATCACGAATAATGGGTAATAAATTGGCTGATACAAATGTAGTAGACCCCGATAAAGTATTTGCTAATTTAATACCGCGAATATTTTCACCGGGTAAAAATTCGCCCACAATACTGTCACCATTGAGATATATCTCGTAAATGTCATCGCCCAGTGATTGAAAAGATATAACCGCTTCAACTATCGCTGAGGAATTAGATGTATTACCGGATATTAATGTTCCTTCTAGATCAAATGGGCTACCAGAAATGGCAGTTGCCCGCATAATATAATCTCGTGTCCATTTTCCATCAGAAGGTTTTAGTACTGATTCATATGGATAAATAAAATCAATTTCTTCATCAAATAAAATTCTAAAAAGAAGACGATATGCTTCCTCTGAACCCTTAAGCTTATTTAAATCTCTTGCATGTTTTACAAATGATCTTTTATCCGCCAATACATTTTTAGGTAAACCTAAACTATATTGATCTAAAAAATATTGTAAAAACGAATCTATTGTAGAATCAATATCTGCATATGATCTGGCATTTTGCAGTAATTCTTGGGCTCCTTGATCTTGCTCAATAAATTTATAGTAGTATTCCAAAAATATTTTAAAAGTTTCATAATCTGTGGATATATGCTCAGGTAACTGAGATGAAACTAGTATAGATAGTTTTTCTTTTAATCTAGTTGTTGGCATTATAGCGCGACATCAACTGCAGTTACTGTTAAACCTTGTAATCTATTTGCAAGAGAATCTAAAGTGCTATCATCCAACACTAAAATTTGTTCTCTATTAACAGATAGATCATAGGAAGCTTCTTGCATTTCTGCAGTTATTCTTAAATCAGTTTGCCCGGCAGGATAACCAACGGGGGTAAAATTATTGATAGTTAAAGTTCCCGTGGCGTAATTTACTATTCCAATATTATTGATTATAATTACGCCCGATACGGCATCTTTTAGCTGCAGAGTTCCGGTTCCATTGTAATTGATTGGATTATCGTTTGGAGAATCCACAATTGTGACCGCTGAAACAGTTCCACCACTTATAACATTAAATCTGGTGGACTTGACACCATACGGATAAATTTTATTATAAAATCTAATAGCATTGGGTCCCGTAAAAGAATTAGAAACATTTAGAGTCGGCTGTATTCTTTTTTGCAGATTTATTCCTATTAAAGATCCAACGATTGCTGTACTTGATGCATCTATAGCACTAGTTAATTTTGAATAATAAAAATTAGCATCAAATTTTTGTAAATTATTACTAAAGAAATTTTGAATAGCTGTTGTTACCAAAGAAACGAATTGCGAATTAGATAGTGTAGTATTTCTACTATTATACTTAACTGTAACATTTAAATTAACATAAAAATATTCGGGATCCACAAAATCTATTTGTATTCCCAATAATTTTTTCGGGGACAATATTGTGTTTTTAATAAATTCTTTAGTTGAATTACTAATAACGTAACCTGTGTATGGTTTTAACGATATTAAAATTTTACCATAAATGGGAGGATCATTGTCCTCCCCACCCCAGACTGCTATCGACTCTGCTAAAGGATAATTGGTTTGTATAATAGATTTAAAATCTGCAGCGGTAACTGCTCTATTTTGTGCAAGATATTGTCTCGGTGCATTAAATTTAATTTCAGATAATGTTTCTTTAGGCGCACCGCCTGTTGAATTATCATTTACAGTAATTATTACATTACTATTGCCATTGATTGTACCGGTTAATGTAAATGATTGATCTATAATATTGGACACATTTGCTGCATCTCCGGACGAAACTAGATATTGAATTATAACTAAATTGCCGGGTGTTAACGTAGCACCAAGAACTCCATCACCAAAATAAATTTGATATCTGCCGTTAGCATTTTCTTCCAAGAAATATACCTTGGAACCTGCTTCCACCCTCGTTAAATCTGTTGCTAAAGTATATACATTTTGAGTAGTATCCGCATTAGAATTTTGTACAATTATTCTTAAGGTTGAAGTGTCAATATTTTGCGCAGGTATTTCAAATTTTTCCGCAGTATTGCCGAGAGCTACCGTATACTTGTATTCGAAGTTTTGTCCTTCTTTGATCAATATACTACTAAAAATATACTGCCCCCCGGAAGGAGTTATTGTATATGGTTCCAAATTAACAAATGTATAAGTGCCACCATTAAAGGCTGAGGTAAACGTAGTATACCTATCCATCGTTAAAGATGCGGGAGAGCCGGCTGGACTATTTACTTGTACTGTTATAGTAGCAACTGCTCCTCGTACAGATCTCGGCGTATAACCAAGATGTTTCGCGATGGATACAGCCGAGGTTCTTTTCACTGCACTATCCAAAAATAATTCATTAATTACCATATTAGCAAGATAGGCATTATAATGAGTATTATATGCTAATAAATCTATTAATGTAGATAATGCAGAACCTTCAAAATCATAATCAGTAAACTCGGTCTGCCCATGTAAATAGGTTTTCAGATTAGTTTTTATGGTGTCAAAATCAAGTTCTGCTACTCGTAAATTTGCCATTTATCTTACTCTAGTTAATGCTGTTGTGAGAGTTACTGGTTTTTCAGAGTTAATCAATTGAAATTCGATTGAAACTTCTATACCATTTTCGTCTGGTCGAGGATTAATTTTAACATCATTCAATCTTACTCTGGGCTCAAACTTATTCACAACATCTATAATAGTTTGTTGCATTGTTCGCTCTATAATAGGATCCCAATTTTCAAATAACAATGAATGTATTTGACATCCTATTTCTGGATGAAAGGGCCTTTCATAATGTTTAGTAAGTAATAAATTTCTTAGTGATTGTTTAATTGCATCTTCATCCGTTTTCTTGACAATATCTGCAGATGAGGGATGGGACGTAAATAAAAAACTAAAATCCTTGAATTGTCTTATTTTTCTGTCTATTGTAACCATTAGTTAGCTATTACTTTAGTGCTGCCTTGGGTTATGGTGTCGTTTCTAGTATCTCTGTCACCTATTCTGCATACAGCAATACCATCAACAAAAATTTTACTGCTGCCCTGAACCATAGAATCATTTCTGGTATCTAGATCGCCTACACGCACTGCACCTAAACCATCCACAAATACTTTACTACTACCATTATTCTTAGTATCGTTTCTGGTGTCTTTATCACCAATTCTAGCTATTCCGGGCATATTAATATTTATTGGATAAATTTAGGCCAACTGAGATAAACCATCAGCAAATTTTGCATGATTATTGAATGTCATTACTTGGGTTCTATTTTGTTTATTAATATCTAACGAAATATGAATCCAGGGATTCATAGTTGTTGAAGCATATTCAAGTAATAACTGATCGTAGTTTAATTTAGATGCTAATATTTTAGCTATTTCAAAATATTCTTTTTTGGGTATATTCTTAAACTGAATATCAACTGCCTGCCCCAAGGGATGTTGACTTGCGCTTGCTCCTGTTGCAACTCTAAATGCACTGGTCACATACATATTGGGATATAGCTTAAGTACAGGTTCACAAATATTAAGAGCTACTCCGGATAGGTTGTATAATATTTGACCATATGATTTTCCTACCTGTGAAACTAGTTTGTATCTTGAAACTGCTGCTTTCGAGGATAGCATTCCAAGAGTAAAATTAGGAGATAAATTAAAATTATCCGGCGCCTCACTAATAGATTTTAGATCCTCAGACGGCATTATAAAAGCAGTATTTGTAGTCCTGGGTGATGATGAATCCAATTCGACAGGTGTTTGATTCATTTCATTCTTAGAAACTATACCTTCTCTAATTGCTTTGTTTTTGGTATCATTTATTTCTGCTTGAGAAGATGTTGGTTCCTCAGCAGACAACACATAATTATCTGCTATTGTTAGATACAAAGGATCACTAATATCTATTACAGCAATATCTTTACGTCCTGTTAGTAATCCTACCAAAGAATGTTCCGCTTTGTCTGCCTTTTTGGATTCGTCAGCAGAAACAGAATTCTCTGCTGAACCACCATTTAATTGTATAGTGCCGCCAGGGTCTACGTTAAAGTTTCCGCCAGTAATGTAATTTTGGTCTGATCCTGTTTCAGAATACAAAGACGTGCTTTGTTTAAGATACAAATTATCTGAAGTAAAATAACTATTATTTTCTACTAGATTATGACTATCTCCGCCCACTTGATTGTAATAATTGGTATCAGTTTTACCGTAATAATCATTAGTAAAAACATACATACTTGATGATGCATTGTTGTGTATTACTTTTGAATTTATCTTAGTAACATTTCCAGATTTTAAATTCATTTCTACGTCTGCTTCTATATAGACATTAGAACTTCTAATACTAAATGTTTCAACAGATGATAAATTAAAAGTGCCACCAGCCTGTGCAGTAATATCATTATGACAAATTATGTTTGTGTCACCTTCTACTTCTATATTAGCATCGTTACCTACAAAAATATTACAAGCACCATTTACAGAAATATCCGCCTTACCGGCAATTGATATCTTGCCGTTGCGATCTATTATCTCATAACTTGATCCCTTAGTTCTTTTTATTACTGAACCATTGGAATCAATTTCTATGAAAGTGCCTGATTTGTGATAAACATGCAATCTTTCTGAACCAGGCGTATCATCTATTTCGATAATATGCCCGGATTCTGTTTGTGTAACCTTATTGTACGGATATTCTCCCTTATAAGGTGATTCGGGTTGTGACCAAGATTCTCCGCCAGGAAGTTTGGCACCAACCATTCGTTCTTCATTTTTCTTTTGTACAACTGTTCCATTAACATCACCAGTTGCTAACTTATTTGTATCCGATCTACCTGCATATTCTTTTGTTGGATATGTGGCTGTGGGATCAGTAAATCCGACCTTGGTTACTTCTAACTTGGAAACATTGTCTTGATTATTAACATCAAAATTTCTAGATTCACTTAATGCTTTACTTACCAAAGAAGAATTATACTGATCATTATATCTTTTTAATCCAGCATCAGCATTACCATCTTGAAATAGATTGTCTATGCCTGTTACTACAGGTGTTATATTGGCACCCGTTTCAAAAACACCATTTGAAAAATTTAATAGCGCTATACTTACGAGTCTATTAGAATCTTTTAAAATACTACCCAATATATTTTGTCTAAGTGAATTAAAATTTGGATTTTTAAATCCACCTTGAAGATTTAATCTTAATAGTTCATCTACTCTTTTATTAATATCTGTCCCTACTTGTGCATTTACGGTAGGATTGATACTATTTTTTAAAGTATCATTTAAATCTGCAGGGTTTAAATTGCTAGAAACCAAATTTACAGGATTTTTGCCTCCAGATAAATTATTTGGTATTTGATTTAAAGAATAATTGGCTTCCTTATTAACAGTACTTGATATATCTTTAGCAAGCGTAGTAGACAATGCGGGCAAGATTGTATTTATTACCGTATTAGTTAAAGGTATATTATTTTGTCCTCTCAATGCCGTATTAAGAGTACCAGTTAATCTTGCGCCTATTTGCGCTGTTAAATTATCACTCATACTTTAATTAGTTTAATTAAATCAGATTTTTCGGCTTGCCATCTATTTTTAACATCCTCTTGAATATTAACCGAACTAGATTTAAAAAATACCCTAACGTTATTTATTTTATAATTTGAAACCAATTCAACAATGTCTTTATCTGTTAATTCCGATTTGCCTTCTAATGGTGTCAAGAAAACATCTGTTCTACCTGGTCCAAGTTGCACTGCTGTCGACCAAACCAAATCTTGAACGCCTGGGCCAAACTTAGTCAAATCCAAACCTTTTCTCTTTAAGTTTGCTATCATAATATTATAATATTTTTCTTGAATATAATCATGTTGATCTTTCTTGAATTCTGCAGCATTTGATGACGCAATAGATTTCCACATACCATCAAATTGCGTTGTTGCTGGTTCCATATCTGCAAATTTATCTTTAAACTTAGATGCTGCTAAATAATCCTTTAACGGTGATTTTTTAGAATTGGGTCTAGCTTGACCATTGGGGAAAGTAGAAGGCAAGTAGGATGCAAATTGATATGTCCCGTAAGATGCCCCACCATAATCTCCCGTGCCGGCATAATTGTTTATAGTGCCAGGTCCCTTGCCACCTGATTCATATTTTTCAGAAGTTTGACCTATTTCCCACCCTTCAACTGTAGGAACACCTGATCTGATTGGTTCACCTTGGCCATCCCTTACAACTTCTCCTTGGCCATCCCTTAGTACTCCATCATTGGTATTTCTAGTGGGTGGTTGTTCTGGTGTCACTGAAAATACTTTGGGGGCAACTTTGGTAGCAATTGTACCAAAAATTGCAGGTTGTTGCATATCGGCCCCGTCTAGGAAAAATCCTATAACCCATGTTCCTTCTACGGGTCCAATGGGTGAAGATCCTATGCCCGATATTGCTGCGGATGTTATGGGTTGTATTGGCACTGCCCAAGGCAAATCTATGGTGGGTAATAAAGTTTTATCGTCTGTATGATAACCATAAATTCTTACTCGGACTCTTCCTGCTTTCTCAGGATCCATTCTATCTTCAACTACCCCTATCCACCAAATAAAACCATCTTTATTAAATATATTCATTATGATTCATCCTTTACTAATGAATCCTTAACAACTTCCATAATCATTTTGTGTTCATTTCTGTTTATTTTGTGATGAATAGAGGTAATAATATAATAACCCGAGTATAATTTATCTTGTGCATCTGTTTGCTTATCACTTTCGTCTTTAGGTCCCAGTGAAGGAAACTTAAATTTAATCATTGCTCCAACTTCAATATCTGTTCTTCCCGGAACAGTTAATAACAACTTAAGATTGGTTAATTCTAATAGTGTAGATTTTCTATTACCATAGATATCTTTTATTTTTTCATTTACATTGCCAGAAAATCCTGTAAATAATTTAGGATTTATTGGATAAAAATGAATACTGGATGCAGGATTTCTTACACTATTTTCTGCAAAAATTGGAACTGATTTTTCGCCTGACGAGTGAATATAATTTTTATATTGATTCACGTGGTCATAATCAATTAAATCATATACCTTATTAAAGACATCTAACGTAATTAATCTATTTGCCAAATAACCGTTAGTATAATTTTTTATGTGATCAGTTGTAGTAATCATTTCAACAGATTCGGTTAATAATAGTTCTCTGTTGATATCTGTTTTACTTTGTTCATCTCTAATATTAGCAGCTGCCAAAGTGTATTCGCCCACAAAACTTTTATTCTTATTTGTAAAATCAAATATTGTTTCTATTGAAGTAAAATAGAAAGATTTATTTGATTCAAAAAATAAAAAGTTACAGGCTTTACCTTCTTTAGGGATAGCCTTAGATGCCAACCAATTGATACATTTGAACGGCGACCATCCTGGGCTAACAAACTTAACTTTGTTAGCTGTTTCCGTCAAGACTTTTAATTGTGTTGTTGCTTCTTTTTCTACTAGATTATCGTTGTTTGGATCATCAAAATTTCTATTTATCGCAATATATTCCTCAAAAATTTGTATAACAACATCATCTATATTGCCCTCAAAACTTCTATAAAGAGGCAATAAAATATCCGCAATCATTTCATGAGATACAAAATGTAATGTATACATTTGTGTATTTTCTTTTACTATTGCCCTATCCGTCAATTGATAAATTCTAAATACTTTACTAATTGTAGCCTCTGTCGGAAAGGAAGGAGTTTTAATTTTAAGAATTAAAAATTCCTCGCCCGTTATAGGTAATTTTTCTATCAAATTTCTACTGTCTGATATAAGAATATCCCCATATAGAGATCCAGCAAATATATCCTCATATAAATTAAGTTCTATAAAAAATAAATCTATATCGAGATCTACAATGTAGCCAGTTGCACTAAGTAGTTTCAAAGCCTCAATAGTAATGTCACCTGCTTTTTGAATACTATCAGTCGAACTCATAGTGATATTTTATTCTCAAATTCTGATTCAACCGCAGAAACATATCTTGGCTTAAGAAGTTTAATTCTTCTTTTTGTTTCGTTTACATCATTCTCATAGTCAAAATTAGATATTGCTGTTGCCGTTGGATGGGTATTGTTTACCCAATTACCACTACCATCTTCCCAATGATGAGTTGCTTGTATGTTAGCTGTCCCATATTTTGATCCAACATATTCAGTGAGGATGTAAGTTGACAATGGCCACTCATATCTGGGATCAATGATTTCATTTACATGAAGTATTAACCAATGATATTCTGGACTACCGTAGATTCTATCTGCAAGTCTTTCGGGCGTTTCTCCGTCTCTTACATCATATTCATCAAATAAGGCGGCATTGCTTGTTATCTCGTCACTAATAGTGACTCTTCTAAAAATATCTTTTATTACTTGAACAGAATCGAGATTATCCAATGAGTAGACATCATATGGAAATTTTTGAAAATACATTAGTAACCTTCCACAATTTTCTCTTTGGTAAGAATTTCAGTTTCTTTGAATGATAAGTTAAGATTTACTTCAGATGGTGCACCGTCCTTGAATGATGTAAATACTTCTCCACCATAGTCCACACTCATATCTGTTAGTACACATGGTGTAAACTTATGAAAATATTTGTTCTGTTCATTGCCGAAATAATATGCTATTTGAAACTCTGCAGGATAAATGAAAAATAATCTATTTTCAGATAACTCAGGGTGCATATGAAATTTAAATAGCTTAATAATTCTTTGGATATCCTCAACTTCTTTTGGATTTTTAGGCATTAAACGATACTTGAAATTAAATGATCTAAAATCTATTGCCTCAAATAAAACTTCTCTAAAAGGATTTAAAGTTGTTTTAGATGAAGCACTAATAATAGATTTAACGTCCGTGCCCCCAAAAATTGAAGGTAATTTAGCCAATCCCATCATAGCTGCTTGTGCTGCTTCGCCACCTATGTTCATTGCATTTTTAAAAGTCTCACTTATATCAGCACCACCAACTTGACCTATAACACCCGCAAGGGTTCCTAAATCTTTATTAGAATACTGAGAACTATATTTAACTGATGGTTTATCTTCAATGTGTAAAGCAATAACATCAGATATTCTATAGGATGTGTCTGGTTTAAGAATCCCTTGATCTAAAATTTTATTGGCAATAGCACCACCTGCCCCAGCGCCTATTGCGCCGGCTGTTCCAACTACTAATGTATCGGGGGCTACTCTACCTGCAGCATTAGCAGCAGTTTTGGGTTTTGCGCCTGTTTTAGGTACAGCCTCGGTAATTTTCTTCGCGCCCATTGCCGCAATACTTGCGCCCACCACTGCACCTGCTGCAACCCCCAAAACTTTACCTGCTGTTGACATTTCATCTGCAGATAATTGTGCAGCATTGTTTCTACGTACTTCAAATAATCTAGTTTGTCCAGTGTCGTATTTAGATTTACCTCGAACATTAATTGAGAACGAAATATAATGCTGTAATTCATTACTACCTAGATTATCAGGGAATCTTATCACATTAATACCAAATTTGGAATCTGTTCTGGTAGTAATTATTTCGCCAACTTTTTGTTCAAAATTGCCTACACCGACTTGTGTTTCTCTGAAATCGTTTTCTATTCTACGTAAGGCAGCAGTTGACATATTTTTCCTATAAATAGTTAATTATTTATTTATTACCAAAAGATGTATAAAGAAACATACAAAGGAAAATATAGAGTAATTAATCCCCTAAAGTATAAGGGGGACATACACAATGTAACTTACAGATCACTCTGGGAATTAAAATTTATGAAATGGTGCGATGGGAATCCATCCATTCTAGAATGGGGATCTGAAACTTTTATTATTCCTTATGTGTCTCCAATAGATAAAAAAATACATAGATATTTTGTAGATTTTTATATAAAAGTTCAAAATAAAGAGGAAGGTGTACAAAAATATCTTATAGAAATAAAACCAGAAAGATTTACCAAACCCCCACCTATACCAAAAAAGAAAACTAAACAATTTATAAATGAAGTTTTTCAATATGGCGTCAATGAAGCAAAATGGAAAGCAGCATTTGAATATTGTGAAGATAGGAAAATGAAATTCATGATACTAACTGAAAAGGATTTGGGGATTCAAATTACTAATAAATAATAATATGGCAACCTTATTTACTACTATTAAATCAGATCCAAAAGAAACTGATAAAGCTATTCAATGGTATAAAAATCAGATTCGTCAACTCGGATCAGTTAATCCCACCAATATTATGCAAGATCGTAATCATTTAGTAAATAAAATTATGCCAGGTAAAATGTATTTGTTTTTCTATGATCCAAAGTTGAAAGATAAATTACCCTATTATGATAGATTTCCATTAGTTCTTCCGTTTAGAAGAATGTCAGATGGTTTTATAGGATTAAATTTACATTATTTACCATATTTAGCAAGATTTAAATTATTGGGTTACTTAACAGATTATCTCAATAATGACAAAATGGATAATACAACAAAATTGATGTTTTCATGGAGAATTTTAAATAGTTCTTCTAAATTAGCGCCAATGAATGCATGTGTAAAACGTTATCTTTTAGATCACGTGGAGTCTAGATTTTTTGAAGTACCCATTAATAATTGGATAACTGCTTCACAGTTGCCTGTAGAAAAATTTATCGGTGCGGATAAAAATGCCGTATGGAAAGATTCCAGAAAGAAATACTAATGACTACGTTTTCTCTAGATAGATTTAGATCACAAGTTTTATCTGAAGGTTTAGCAAGAACCAATCGTTTTCAGGTTTTTATTATACCCCCTTTAGCTATGAATTCATACAAGGATAAAGCAACACTCGTTAGTTTGTATTGTGAGGAAACTAATTTTCCCCCACTTTCTACTACTGTTAAATCCTACAAACTATTTGGACCCGCTCATCAAAGAGCGGTATCCTCAGAATTTGGAGGAGAAGGCATCTCCATGACTTTTCATATTGATAGTAGTATGTATGTTAAGCGTTTCTTTGAGGAATGGATGTATGCGACAGTAGATCCTGAAACATTTTTATTAAATTATCATAAGGATTATGCTTCTAATATTCAAATAGATCAATTGGATGAAGAAGATAATATAGTTTATCAATGTGAAATAATAGATGCCTTTCCAAGATCAATTAATCTTCTACAATTAAATAATTCTGCACAAAATCAAACTCATCGTTTAACTGTAATGTTTGCTTATAGAAGATGGTATGGTTTTACCGATAGAGAATTAGGTATTCAACAAGTAGTCCCCGAAAGAACAAATATTGACAATATTCCACGACAATGAGGTAAATAATTATGGCTTTGCCTAAACTTGAAGTACCAACATATGAATTAAAACTACCATCAACTAATAAGCTTATTACATACAGACCCTTTCTGGTAAAAGAACACAAAGTACTGTTGACACTACAAGATGCTAATGCTGAAGAAGTATCTAGAATTATAAAAGAATTGGTTGATGTTTGCACATTTAATAGTCTAAAAATTGCAGATTTGGCTAATTTTGATATTGAATATATTTTTCTTCAACTTAGATGTAAATCTGTAGGTGAAACATTAGATTTACTAATTAATTGTGAATGTGGTAATAAGATTGAACATAAGGCAAATCTTTTAAACGCACAGGTTGTCAAAAAAGATGGTCATTCTAATAAAATTCAATTAACCCAATCCATTGGTATCGAAATGCGATATCCTAGTTTTGATGAAGTATTGAAGGTGTATGAATCAGAAAATAAAGAAGATATTATTAAACTTGTTATTAAATGCATCAAGGGTGTTTATAGTAAAGATGATTACTGGGATTCATCCGAACAAACAGAACAAGAACTAATAAATTTTGTTAATGATTTTACAAAAGAACAATTTAATAAACTAGAAGAATTTTTTGTAAGTATGCCCAAGCTGGAACAAGTACTTGAGGCAGATTGCAATAAATGCGGAAAACATAATGTCGTAAAATTGGAGGGCCTACAAAGTTTTTTCGTCTAAGTCTTTCTCAGGATTCGTTGATTAATTATTTTAAAATGAATTTTGCTTTGATGCATCACCATAAGTATTCTTTAACAGAATTGGAAAATATGATGCCCTGGGAAAGAGAAACCTATATTGCATTGTTAATGCAGTATATACAAGAGGAAAACGAAAAACTTAGAATGCAAAAAAAGAATAGAGAATTCACATAAAGGAAATAATATGTTTGGTAAAAAAGAAAATAAAATTGAAGAACCTAAAAAAGAAGATAATGCAGTAATTCCGGGTAATGAAAGTAAAGAAGATTGGATGACCAAGAAATGGCGTCCAATGATGGCAATGATGTACATGTTATGTTGCCTAGCTGATTTTGCTATCTTCCCAATAATGTTTACTATTGTTCAATTTTGGGAAACACAAGCAGCGAACGATGCATTTAGACAATGGGTTCCTATTACACTACAAGGCGGTGGTTTGTTTCACGTAGCTATGGGTGCGGTTTTGGGTGTTAGTGCATTTGGTCGTACACAGGAAAAGATAGCAGGAGCAGCAGGCAATGGAGTTCAAACTCCAACTCTAAGTTCTGAACCACCCAAATTTACTTCAGAATCTGCGCCATTGAATTCTAATGGAATGGTCCAAGCACAAGCGCCAAGATCACAAATGACATCAGAAACACAGACAGCATATTTAAATCCTGCACCCATGCCAATATCACAACCAGTATCTAATTCAGATTCACTGGGAATTAGACCAATAGTTAGAAGACCAATTTAATAAATGGCAGTTACCAAGTCTTTAGTACAAACTGTTGAGTTTGTAGAACTACGCAGGGTCTTTAAAAAAGAATCTGACGATATCGAGAAAATCGATAAGGATATACTTAGCGTTCTAAAAGACAACAATGCTTTATTGAGAGATCTGGTTGATAAATTGGATGTCAATAAAGTTTCCTCTGGGCTTGGTCTTACAGGAAATAAAGGTGTTGATAGAGGTGATAATTCAGACGATCAACCATATACTGTGGGAACATTCAAAGATTTCACAGAAGGATTTTCACAGCGGTTAAAGGAATATAAAGATTTTTTCACCAATGCCAAGAAAGAAGAAGTTATACCCGATGAAAAAATAGATGATTCTGCTACAGAAACGGATATTTCTGCTACAGAATCGGCGACAGCAACTACCGACCTAAACACTGTTGAACTACAAAAACATACCGATATATTTCAAGATATATTGGGTGAGATAGTTTTACTTCGAAAATTGAATGAAGGAAGTATAGAATTTGATAAATCATTGGCTGGGGGTAAATATAGAAACACCAGCGGGGGAGAAGTAACCAATCTTTCAACAGGAAATGTTTCAAAACAAGGTGGAACTCTTGATTTTGAAACTGTTCGTGCAATAAAAAAACCTAAAAGATTATTAGAATCTGCTTCGTCTAAACCAATCCCTCCCTCATTAATGTTGCCAGCACCCGCAGCAATTACATCTGCGGTAGGTCAATCATCTAATCAGTTATTACCTACAAAACTAATTGACGATATAGGTAATATACGCAAAGCAATGCTGGGGGATGGAATTAACGTAAAGATTATTAATCCCGAAGAAGTTAAATCTGAAGGCGGTGACGGCGGGGGAGGTGGCAGTGTAGATGTCGGTGTAGACGTAGATATAGGGGGCGGCGGCGAAGGCGGCGGCAAAGGCGGCAAAGGCGGCAAAGGCGGTAAAACTGGTGGTAAAATGAGTAAGTTTCTTGGTATGGCAGGCAAGGCTGCCAAAGTTCTAGGCCCGGCCGCTGCCATTGCTGGCGCAGCATATAGCGGTTACAGCGGATATCAAAATACAGCTGAAAATTTTGATTTAGCTCCAGGACAAGAAGCAACTACTGGACAAAAAATATCTTCTACTTTGGGTGGCGTAGCTTCCGGATTGACCTTTGGATTATTAAGTGAAAAAACCGCAGCGCAAGGGATTCAACGGGCAGGTGAATATGTAGGTGAAAAAGCAACTGCCGCTTATGAGGGCGCCAAGGAAATAGGAGGTAAAGCTGTATCTACGGTTGGTAGTTTCTTTGGAGGAATCGGTGATAAAATAACATCTCCATTTAAATATGCTAGTAAACAAGCTGGGCTTGATTTATCGGAAAAGGTCGGCAAAGAACAGGCAGAACAACTAGTAACATCAAATCAAAGTTCTTCTGATACTAGCACAGTATCAGGAAATCTTGTTAAAAATAAATCTAGTATTGAACAAGGCATATCTGCTAAAAAATCATTATTTGGTAGTGAGTTTTTAGGAAGTTTGATCTCATCCAAAGGACAAAAGACTGGTGAGTTTCTTGGACAAAAACAAGAAGAATCACAAACAACTAGTGCTTATGATACTGGAATGGGAGGTGCTAATGAAAATACAACAACCAAAAATTCTATTATTACCGGTGAAAGAATTTCAGGTGGATTATTTGCTAAAGATACTTACAAAGTTAGCGAGGGGGGCGCAGAAGCGCTACAAGTATCCAAAAGTGATTACAATAAGATACAGTCTTTAATTGAAGCTGGCAAAACAGACGATGCAAGTAAAATGATCAAGCAGATTAAAGATCAACGAGAAATTAATGCCGATGTTGCTAAAATATATGGAAGAACACCTGAGGATACTGTAACACCCTTATCCGAGATGAGCAGAGAGAATGAATCCATGAAGAGATCAAGCGGGGGTGCAGGAGCTGGTACACCAATCGTCACTAATACAGTTAATAATCAAAATACAAGTACATTGACTCCGATTAAAGCGAATGCTAGAAATCCAAGTTCATCTTTGGAAAAATATCAAAATAGAGTAGCCGTATATGGAATATAGCAAAAAGGGGTCCTAGGACCCCTTTTTTTACTTCTTGGTTGACTCTGCAGGCTTCTTGTCGTCTACAGGTTTTCCATCCTTACCGACTGGTTTAATTTTAGGTTTGTCGCCCTCTTTCTTGGCATCTGCCTTAGCATCTGTTTTATGGGCATCTGCTTTATGGGCATCTGCTTTAGCAGCGGGGACATCCTTCTTTGGTTCTTCCTTTTTCGCATCTGCAGCATAGGCAGCGTGACCGATAGCGATAGAGGCGAAAATGGCGATAAGTTGTTTCATTTTGATTTCCTTTTTAAAGTTAATTTAAAATAGTTCGTCATCCTTAGCGATTCATGATCTGATCTGTCAGATGGATATTCGCATACAGCTTGGACTACCTATTAGTCTTCATTTGCCAATTTGGCAAAATATGAAATAGATTCCTCATCATCATCAAAATCCATTTCTTTCTGGGGAGCCTTAGCTGCAGGTTTAGAAACAACCTGTGCCTTGGGCGTTCTTTCTGATACTTCATCATGAAGTTCTACTTCCTCTGCTTTTTTATTGTTAGCAGATTGAGAATTACCGGAAAGAACTAATTCAAGTTTGCGTTTTAAATCATCATAAGATTTGAAATGCTTTGGATCAAGAAATTCCGTTAGAGAATATTGTCTTTTCCAAATCGATTCAATTTCAGAATCATTATTCGCAATACTTGAGGGTGAGTCAAATTCTGATTTATCATAATTTCTATAACCTTCGACATTGCGAATCTTCAATTTAAAATTCGCACCTTCCCAAAAGTCAAAGGGATTAATTGGTTTCTCATCTTCGAATTGAGGTTGAGAAACATCTTTAATTTTGTCAAAGATCTTCTTACCAAATTTAAACAAAAATACTTTGCCTTCATTTTCAGGATTGGCTGGATCTTTTACAATAAGAATATTGGTGATATAACTAAGTTTGCGCTTTTGTTTACGAGCAGTTTCCTTATCAGCTTCACTACCAGTATTCCATAGTTGAGTATTGTATTCTGATACGGGATCAGTTTGACCGATTGTAGTGAGGGAATTTTCGATGTACCATTTTCCGGCAGGACCTTGAAATCCATGAGACCAAATACGAACCCATGGAAGTTCTTCGCCTGTCGGGGGAGCTAGAAAACGAATGACTGCGTAACCGTTTCCTGCTTTATCAACTGCGGGTTGCCAAAAGCGATCGTCACTTTTGGATTCTGTTTGGGGATTAGAGATCTTCTCAACCTCTTTCATTAGAGTATCAAATCCACCACGAGATTTGCGAAGATCAGATAAAGATGTAAAAGCCATTTTTGTTTCTCCGTATTAGCGTTGTATAAAAAATATTAGCGTCGTTTGATTTTACTATAAGTATCATACTCTAAAATATTATCAAATTCAGCATCATCTTTTCTCGATGATACTACATTATATATTAACTTACGATGTTTGTCTAGTTTATTTTTAACTGATTTGACCTTATGCAATCTTTTATCTCGGTTCAAATCATCAAATCTTTTCGTATCACCCATATTAAAATTTAAATTCCTTCGTCTTGATTATCTACCACAATGTATGGCCAGCTGGTAATTCTTTTAGTTAGTTCTTGTTGATTTCTGGCAAGTTTAATTAAATAACGTTGAGTATCTTTAAGAGATTCACCGTATTTGTTAAAATTATTAATTAAGGCATCAATTTGTTCATTAAGTTTTTCAATTTCTATTTGTAATTGTTCAATTTTAAGTTGATCAAGATTTAATTCTGTTTCTGATAATTTCATCAAATTTTTCTTTATCTATTTTAAGAAATGGTCTATACTTTTTTATTAATCTAGAGATATCTGGCCAAATTATTTTGTCATCAAGCTCAGTGTCAAATCTTTTCACTAAATCATAAATCTTATCTAGTATCACTAATGTTTCTATACTAATTGTATTTCTTAAATATGCTTTTAATATATATGGATGTTCATTTTTAAAAGAATAAAAGATTTTATCAAAATTAAGATTTGTTTGTTCTAAATCCAATAATAAATTTTCCAAATCTTTTTCAAAATTATAAGTCAATCCCTCTACTCTTTTTTTCCATTCTAAATAAGTATCTCTGGCATCAGTATCAAAAACACCTCCCCATCTGTTGCCGGATACAAAATTGGCAATTAAAAAGTTTGCTATTTCCTCATCATTGTAAGTCTTTGCTACTTTACTAATAGCATATAAATCTTTTCTTTTTGCAAATGCCTTTTTTGTCGCTCTTATCTTTCCTTTTTGTTCTATAACGTCATACTTATCTGTTGTAAAATGTAGTTTTAATGCTAAATAAAATTTATAAACTTCAAATGCATCCATTATCATAAAGGCAATTTACCCCGTCGTTTTAAAAGATTTGCTTCTTCCGCCTCAATTTGTATTTTATCCTTAAGTGATTGATTTACCAAAGATGCAACTGAAGAAACATCTATATCAATATTATTGCAATAATCAATAATGGCATCCATATAACCAATCTTTTCTTTATAAACTTTTTCCTCAATGTATAAAGAAAATTCATTTGCTGATCTAAATCTTTTGGTAATAATAATACCATCAGTTAGTTTTTCTATTTCATTAATCATTTAAATAATACCAATGCAAGCATAACAGCATGCGCGAGAAATCCGCATCCGATTGTAATCACGTTTAACATATCCTTTAAAATGGCTGCTCGTATAAACAGCAAAGTTAATCCGCCCCAAATAAACAATACCAAATCAATGGGTGGAGTTTTATCCGACAACCCAGCCATTAATGCTATCATCGTTGGAACAATTGATGCATGTATTAGTATAATGGCTACCCAGGTAATAGTCTCTGCAGTTGCAGCAGTTATGTGGGCTCTAAAGTATTCTATAATATTTTGTAAATTAAATAAAGTATTTTTACCAAGGAATTCACTAGTTTTTCTATATAAGTTTACCATTTTACTTGTAAAAAATATGATTACCTATAGTGGCAATCTTTTGTTTTTTCCATTTTGGGTTGATATAATTTGCATGATAAAACATAGCTTCTTCAAGTATATCCAATCTAAACCCCTCAAGAAGAACCTTCTTGGCTACAGCATAACTTTCTTCATAGGCTTCAGAAGAAAAAGGTTTCTTTCTAATAGCAGATTCACAATACCAACTAAATTGGCACACTACCTTTTCCATAAAAATATTCTTTTGATATACTACTTTACAAATATCATTTGGAAAAAAATTAGATTGCGATCTATTAATGGTAACTTGTGCTATTGCCACTTTACCTTCAAATGATTCTCTTGCAGCTTCATAGTAAATATTATTTGCCAAGCATTCTAATTGTTTTTCTCGCTCAGCCATTGTGGTATACTTGGTAGGAATTCTTGATATGGTTTTCAACGATTCTATTTTATATTCAATAAATTTGTAGAAAAAATTCCCAAGTATTACCGCGGCCAGACATACTAGAAATGTTTTTATTAACTTTTCCATTTATTTTCCAGGGGGATTGCTCCCCCGGTTATTATTTCCTAGAAGTTTTCTCAATAGATTGAGGAATTTGGGAAACAAAATCATTAAATATCATTGCTTTACCAATGATTTCGTTTTCTGTAGGATATAGAGGTAAATCTAATTGTGACGGCAATGGTTCACCGCGTTGTCTTGCATTTTCACATGCTGTTTGCCAGTTATTATGTGAAACTTCTCGCTTGGCAAAATAATCCTCGCCAAGCATATCTTTGGACAACTTTAATAATTCCAAGCGTATTTCAAAAGGTGTCATATTACTCATTTATATCTCCTTTGTGTGTGTGAGTAAGTGAATAATGGGTTATTCTGTTACGAGGAAACCCATCGAAACCCTAAGCGGAGTTTAGGCCGCTAATGCAAATATTTCATCGTTTGCGACTATTTGCTTTGCTAGGATTACGTCCTTCGCCTATCGAGCAGCCTTAAAAGATACTTTACAGTCAATCGATACCAATTCATCCCCCTCGTCTTGGAGATGCCGAGATTCGAACTCGGGTCTTGCCCAGATTTCTC
>Ga0214923_10000956_pt1 | contig 42262 bp, 35 predicted proteins | sample LL1510_MetaG_FD_177993 | JGI IMG/M metagenome (GOLD analysis project Ga0214923, IMG submission 177993) | Freshwater microbial communities from Lake Lanier, Atlanta, Georgia, United States - LL-1510 | ecosystem: Environmental > Aquatic > Freshwater > Lake | place: USA: Georgia | collected... | reverse complement strand
GAGCCGAGTCCCCTTAAAGATTACCAGGCTTATCTTAGTGCTATTAGTAAAATGGCTGAACTTCCCGATTCAGCTCTTTTAAAATCTAAAATCATTAAGCTCTTAATAGCCAAAATCGAACTTCTTCCGGCAGGCTTTAAACTTCATTATTTTGTGGGGAAAGGGGTTTTTGGTTCGAATAGTTTGACAAATGGTGGGTGCTATAGGACTCGAACCTATGACCTCTGCCGTGTGAAGGCAGCGCTCTAACCAACTGAGCTAAGCACCCTCTTTAATGGTGCGGCGGGGGGGACTCGAACCCCCACGCCTCGCGGCACATGCCCCTCAAACATGCGTGTCTACCAATTCCACCACCGCCGCACACTTAGGAAAACTTACTTCTTGGGTGCTTCTTCTTTCTTGGCTTCTGGTTCAGCTGCTTTTACGGGCTCCTTTGCCGGAGCGGGTGCTGAAGAAGCTGGCTCTTCTTTAATCACGCTGCTGTTAAATTCCTTCATGCGTTCTCGAGTCAAGAAAAAGCTAGTAACGAGAAACAGGCAAGCAGCACCAGTTGTCATTTTGGTCAGGAAGTTTCCTGCCCCTCGACTTCCAAAAATACTTTGGCTACTTCCGGAAGCAGCTCCAAAACCGACTCCGCCATCGCTTTTTCCAGGTTGTAAAAGGATGACCAAAACTAAGAACAAGCAAATCACAAAATGAATAGCAATCAGTGCCGTCACGTCTAACTCCTTGATTTTAATCCCTTTTCTACTATCCCCGAAAAGCTATTGGCTTCTAAGCTAGCCCCGCCCACTAAAAATCCATCCACATCGGGCTTTTTCATCAGGGATGCAGAATTTTCTGGTTTAACACTGCCCCCATATAAAATTCGAGTTTTTTCTGAAAAGGCAGGTGAAAAATGGGTTTTTAGCCAGTTTCGAATAAACAGGTGAACCTCTTGGGCTTGGTCCGGCGTCGCATTTTCACCTGTCCCAATCGCCCAAACTGGCTCATAGGCAATCACTAGGGGCTTTTCTGAAACCTCAGCACTTTTTAAAATCCCCAGCTGTCTTTCAACTACTGCCATGGTTTGGCCAGCTTTTCGCTCTGGTAATGTCTCTCCAACACAGAGAATCGGGGACAACCCCTCTTTTAAAGCAGCCTGTAATCTTCCCAAAACTCGATGATCGTCTTCGAGATAGAGGTGTCGCCTTTCCGAATGGCCCAAAATCACCCAGAGACAGCCAATCTCTTTTAAAACAGCAGGTGAGATCTCTCCCGTGAAAGCCCCAGAGGGTGCCTGGCCACAGTTCTGCGCGCCAATTTGAATCGGCGTATTTTTAGTCGCTTCTTGAGCTGTGATGAGATGAGTTGCTGGCGGAGCAACCATCACTTGATACTGAGTTCCGGCTTTTGCAGGAATGGCATGAAGCCTTTCGAGCAAACCGGTCATAAACGGCTTCACTTCAGAAACCGCTTTATTCATTTTCCAATTAGCAGCAAAGAGAGGAACTCTCACCCATCCCCCATCACTCGGTATTCTAAAACTTTTAACCCAGCAAACTCACGGCCTTCCAAAAACTCCAAAGTAGCTCCGCCGCCGGTGCTGATAAAATCGAATTTATCTTCACAACCAGATTGGGAAATCGCCGAAGCAGAATCTCCTCCACCTGCTAGTTTTAAGGCCCCCGTTCCTGCAATGATTTTTGCAAGCTCAAACGTTCCCGTGGAAAAGGCAGGCTCTTCAAACACTCCCATCGGACCATTCCAGAAAATCGTCTTCATTCCAGAAAGCTCTTTTTGGAAAAGCTCTAATGTTTTTGGCCCAACGTCCACTCCGAGAAGATTTTTGGGGATATCCACGCCCCCAGTAAGAACTTTTCCTTTTACGTCTGAAATAGCAGAAGTAGCGACGTGATCAACCGGTAAAAACATTTTCACTTTTCTGGCATCTGCCACTCTTAAAATTTTCGAAGCAAGCTGTTCTTGTTTTTCATCACAAAGACTACGACCAATTTCATGGCCACTGGCTTTCAAAAACGCATAAGCCATCGCACCACCGACAAATACTTTGTCTACTTTGGGAAGAAATTGTTCCAAGATTCCCATTTTGTCAGAAACTTTGGCCCCGCCCATAATAAGGGCAAAAGGACGTCCTGGATTATCTCGAAGTGCACTCAAGTATTTGAGTTCTTTTTGAACTAATAATCCGGCTCCTTTTTGAGAAACCATTTTCGGTAATCCAACCGTCGAAGCATGAGCTCGGTGCATGGTTCCGAAAGCATCATTCACATACACGTCCGTCAGTTCCATGAGTTTCGCAACAAAGTCTGGAGAGTTTTCTTCTTCCCCTTCGTGAAACCGTAGATTTTCCAAGAGTAGGACATCTCCGTTTCTCATCCTTTGCGACAAACTCTTCGCACCATCTCCAATGCAATCATCAGTGAGAATGACGTCTTTCTGTAAAAGCTCAGAGAGCTTTGCTCCAACTGGCTCAAGGCTGTATTTCAGATCTTTTTTTCCTTTGGGTCTTCCCAAATGGGAAGCCAGAATACATTTTCCATCAGAAGCTATAATGTGCCGAATCGTCTCCAGAGCCCCTTCAATTCTCTTGGGATCAGTCACTACCCAGTTTTTTCCGTCGTGTTTAAGCGGAACGTTGAAGTCAACGCGAACAAAAACACGCTTTCCTCGAAGCTCTAGATCTTGAATTTTTCTTACTTCTTTTTGCATTAAAAACTCTTCGCCATCCAAGCAGCTAAATCAAGCATGCGACAAGAAAACCCAGTTTCGTTGTCATACCAGCTTAGTACTTTGACCATGTTTCCATCCACCACCATCGTGGAAGCCAAATCAATACTCGACGACCAGTGGGTTCCATTGAAATCGGAGGAGACTAGCTCTTCTTTGACAGCATTTAAAATATTCTTGAGAGGCCCAGACTGAGCGGCTTTTACAAACGCTTCATTCACTTCCTCAACCGTTACCGTTTTTCCAAGATCGGCCACAAAGTCTACTAGCGACACATTGGGAGTGGGCACTCGAACTGCTGTTCCGGTCAATTTACCTTTCAGCTCTGGAATCACGAGTGTCACCGCTTTCGCAGCCCCAGTGGAAGTGGGGATCATGTTAAGTCCTGCAGCTCTCATTCTTCGATAGTCAGAGTGCACTAAGTCTAAAACGCGCTGATCGTTCGTATAAGAATGGATTGTCGTCATGAGGCCCCGTTGTACTTTAAAATTGTCATTCAATACTTTTACGACAGGAGCTAAACAGTTCGTTGTACATGAAGCATTCGATACGATGTGATCTTGAGCAGCATTGTAACTTTCGTGATTGATTCCCATCACAAAAGTTCGAATTTTATCGTTGTCTTTGCAGGGGGCAGAAATGATAACTTTCTTTGCCCCTGCTTTTAAATGCTTCGAAGAACCTGCATAGTCTGTAAAGACCCCTGTACTTTCAAACACTAAGTCTACCCCCAACTTCGCCCAAGGAAGTTCGGCGGGATCTCTCATCGCAAAAACCTTAACGGCTTGGCCGTTCAAGTGAAACCCTTCTTTTTCAGCTTTTACCGTTTTGTCCCAAGTTCCGTGGACCGAATCGTATTTCAATAAATGAGCAGCTTGATCAGTGGGGGTTAAGTCGTTGATAGCCACTAGTTCAAACTCGGGACGATTCATCAAAAGCCTTGTCGTCACTCGTCCGATTCTTCCAAATCCGTTAATCGCAACTCGGGTCTTTTTCATGTGGCTGTTCCTTTCAAAAAGGTTCTTATTATTAGGGATTTATATTGGCTTTTGAGTGGCACGACAATGGATTTCGTTAGAATTGCCGAATCAGGGTTCCTGTGCGATACCTACTGGCATGAATGAGTTGGAAGAAATCTTAGAAGTTGCAACGGACATAGCCGAGCGAGCTGCTGAACTCGCTTTCTCCTATTTTCGAAAGCCTATACTCATCGAAATGAAGGAAAACCAGACCCCGGTCACTGTAGCCGACAAGAAAACCGAGGAATTTATTCGAAAATCCCTTCTAGAAGCCTTTCCCGGCTTTGGAATTTTGGGAGAGGAGTTAGGAGAGGAGTCGACTCATAATCAGTATGTCTGGACGGTAGACCCCATCGACGGAACGAGAAGTTTTGTTCGAGGGATCCCCCTTTTTGGAACACTCATTGGTCTCCTGGACCGGGGAGAGCCCATTGGCGGGATTATGGTGTTACCCGCTCTGCAAGAAACCTATTGGGCTGGAACTGATTTGGGAGCTTACTGCAACGACCACCAAATCCACGTCACAGATACAAACGACTTAAGCACCGCCGTGATGGGAGTGGGGGATGTTTACGCTTTCCGAGAAGCAGGTAAGGAGAAAGCATTTCGATCTCTGACGGAGAAAACGGAGATCTGCAGGGGTTATACCGATTGCTTTGGACATTCACTCGTCTTACGGGGCGCCATGGATGCTATGGTTGATCCGGTCATCTCCATTTGGGACATTGCTCCTCTTGCCTGTTTAGTGGAAGAAGCCGGCGGGGAATATTTTGATTTCCACGGCGAAAGAACGATTCGAGGCAAAACCTTCATTACTTCCGGGCCAGGACTCAAAAAAGAAATTCTGTCTTTGATTTGAGTCAGTCTTTACTGAATCAAATCAGATGGGTTTATGACTTTTGAGATTTTGAGCTGACTCTCATGGGGCATACCTTTTTGCTCCTCCGCCAACTGCGCCGCAATGACGTCTTTATCGGCTACCAAAGTGATCAGCCATCCTTTTTCCGTGTGGCGGTCCTTTAGAGCCTTCTTGAGTTCTTTATTACCCACTTTATCTAAGGTTTTTTCGTATTCCTCTTGAGTTAAAACAGGGACTCCGTAGAGTTCGCTATAAACTCGTTGTCCTAATCTTTTTTGAGCAGATTCAAATTCGAATGGATATGAGTTAACCGAGCTCTCCTGAGCCAAACTCAACTCATCTTTTCTGAGACCGTTGCGAACATAATCCTGCCAACTGGACAAAGTTTTAAAGAGTGTCTTAGTAGTGAATTCGACCGAAGGCGTAGAAACAATGGTGTAAATCCCCGGCTGATACGACAGATTTCCCATCGCTCCATAACTTGAATTGATCGCATAGGTCCACCCCAACTCGCCGCGAATGGTCCTAAACAACCGACTGACAAGTGGTTCTCCCCCGAAGGAAAAGTTTCCAATTCCCAGTGCATAACGTTCGGAATCTTGAGCGGTAATCCCTTTTTGAGCAAACGTCAGAACCCCTGTCGATGTCTTGGGTTTATGGACAACAATAAGAGTTGGAGTTTCTGGGACTTTGGGTTCAAAAATTCGTCTTGTTTTTGGAGTGCCATCGGGAAACTTCTTCCACATTTCTTTCAGCGCGGTTTTCCACTGAGACTCTTTGAAAGGGGAAGCAACTGCAAAGAGCATGTTTTGTTTGAAAAAGACATTGTTATAAGCGCGCAAAATATCAGGCATTTGCAGTTTTCGAACCGAGCTTAAAGTACCAATTGCAGGCTTTTCGATGGGGGTGCCTTTGAAGAGCTCTTGGCGAATAGCGAGTCCTCCCAATCGATTATTCGAATTCTTAATGTGCGAAATCTGATTGAGGATTTCGACTTTAAGAGAGTTCAATTCTTTTTCGTCAAATTTAGGCTGAAAAAGGGCCTCCTCCAGAAGTTTCATAAACTCGAAGGTATTTTCTTTGATAACTTCGCCTGAAAAGACAATTTGATCATGAAATACCGAAACTGAAAGCGTTGCCCCCAGTCTCTCAAGAGTGCTCTGAAATTTTTGACGACCATATTTCTTTGTCCCTCTAAGCATGAGTTCCGAAAAAATATTAGTCAGTCCCTGCTTGCCGACTGGTTCCTCCGCAGAACCTGTTCGGATCACAACTTCAATGTTTGAAACAAGTGAAGAAGGATCTTCTTCATAAATAAGCTGTGGTTCCTCAACGGGCGCTGAAGGGGCGGCCAGCACCCAATTGTTAGAACTGAAAGAAACGAGACAAAAGAGACTTACTAATACTCGAATCATGATACTTTTCCTTTTCGAGAGGGTCTTACAATCACAATCGAACGATTTTCTTTTTTGAAGTACTTTTTGGATATTTTCTGAAGATCGCCAGAATCCAATTTCTTGTACCCTTCGAGCACTTCCAGACCACGAAGATAGTTTCCTGAGACCATCAGATATTCACCAAAAAGATTGGCAAGGGCATTATTATTACCAATTGAGCCGTAAACACTTAAGAGTTCCTGATTGAGGGCGCGCTCAAAATCAGTTTTGCTGATTTTACTTTGATGGAGAAGCGCCACTTCTCTATCGATAATTCGGATGGCTTCCTCAGCGCTGTGTTTTTCCGATAGGGAAACACTGATTTCAAAAATATCGGGGCGATTACTAATGCCGGCGCTCGCACCCACGGCAATCCCAGTATCCACCAAAGATTTTCTCAATCGAGATTCCATTCCATTCGAGAGATGAGAAGAAATCAAAGACAGAGGGATAATCTCCGGATCCGTAACTGGAGGAATTCGGTAGGCCATCAGTAAGATCTCAGAGGTTGCCTGGGGGTGCTTTCCTTCCCACTTTCGCTCTTTTGTCTGAAGGGGTTCATCTTTTAAGGGGAGCTTGGGAATTTCCTGAGGTTTCATGGAGCCATAATATTTATCAACCAAGGAAAGTAGATTTTCGTCTTTAACATCTCCTACAACAATAATCGTGCAATTGTTTGGTGCATAAAAAGTTTTGTAAAAATATTGGGCATCCTCGAGTGAAAAACCCTTGATCTCTTCTTCCGTTCCCAGAACTGTGAACCGAAAAGGACTTTCAGTAAAAACAAGTCTCATGAGCTCATCCCAAGCAAGTCGACTGGGGTTGTCCATGGCCCGTCGAAATTCGCCCACTACAGCGCCCTTTTCTTTTTCGAGTAATTCCCCATCTAAAATAAGATTGGCCATGCGATCCGATTCCAACTCCATGATTTTCTCAAGTTGGTAAGAAGGAACACTTTCAAAATAGTTGGTTCGGTAATAATAAGTAGTCGCATTCTGTTTGTCGCTTCCCAGGCGAGAGGTCAACTCATCAAACTTACCATCTGGATATTTCTTGGTTCCCCGAAACATCATGTGCTCGAACAGGTGTGCAAGGCCGGTCCGATTCAATTTTTGATCCATCTTTTCATTCAGGGAACCCACGTCGAACCAGACTTGGTAAGTCAGAACGGGGGCTTGGTGACGAGACACCAAAAGAACCTTAAGACCGTTTTGAAACTTAAACTCTTTTACCGTTTCGCCATTGAAGAGTTTTTTTTCAGCTACTTTTTCAAAGTTAGCCGACCAACCAACACTGGAGACTACCAGGAGAGTAAATAGTTTTTTTAAGATCGTCTGGCATTTCATATGTGACCTTTAATTTTGGGGTTCTTGAGTTTCGGTATCAGTTGTAGGTGTTTCAGAAACGGGTTTGGGGGCCGGAGCTGGGGCCGCTTCTTTGGGTGCTTCTTTAACCGGCTGCTTTACGGGAACGACCGATTTTCTCTCTTCAGCAGTTGCCGGAATCGGAGCCGGTGGAGCACTGCCCCAACCTAAAGCAACGGTTACAGCGTAACGACGACTGGCTTGTTTGGTCGTTTCTTCCGTTTCCTCGGCGTAAGTAGCTGCATCTAATCGGATTCCATAAAGATTCAATCCGAAACCAGCCGTTAAATATCCCTGATTGAGACCTCCTCTAACACTGAATCGGCCAATGGGAAGCTCAACTCCTAAGTGAACTTTCTTTAAGAAAGAACCTGTTCGAGCTCCAAGGTCAGGATTGGTTTCTCCGCCGAGTGAGATATTTGAGATGTCAACTAGGGCGTTAACATTATCCACGAAGGCAAAACCATCAAACACAGTGTACCAGCCTAGATTCATGGTTCGATTGAGTCGGGGAACAGCCCCATAGTTGTGTGATATTGAAAATTCAGAAGCGAGGAGATTACTGAAAACCAGAGATGCCCGACTTAATAACCCAAAGGGCAGATTCTTCATTTCATAAGTGGCTCCCAAATCTAAATCGACTCCCATCCCACTTCCTCCGATTGTTTTCGGATCGAAATCGATCAAAGCGCTGGCATTTTTGTCATCTTTTGTGAAATATTTTTTTCCTCCCGATCTAAATAAACCCTTTAGATTAAATCCTAAATGGAAGTCGGGATCACCAACCGACTGGGCATAACCAATCAGAATTCCAGAATCGCTAATGAAAGTGAGATCCGCGATCGGATCGGAGCCGAGTAATCCTGCCAGCTCATCTGGCCCCTTGGAAATATTGAAGTTTATTTTCGTATCGGCGAGGAGCAAACCCACCGCTAAATTCTTGGAAACAAAGTAAGGAAGAAGACCAGCATTTCCAAAAAGTGTCTGCCCCTTGTATTTTTCCAATCGGTTATAAGCCGTTTCAAACCCACCCTTTAAGCCCGTGAAATCTGACAAACTAGAAATAGCGCTAGAAGATCCCTGGCCATTCACCCGGAGCATTGTCTCGGCACCCGTTCTTCGTAGGCTGAGTCCCGCAGGATTCGAAAAAAGGGCGTACTCATCATCGGAGAGTCCGAAAAAGGCGCCGCCCATTCCTAACGAGCGAATGCTTTTCGATAAATCGTAGTATTCCTTAACGGCAAATGAGGGAACCGCCAAAACAAAAGCAAAAATGACAAATAATAAAGAATTTTTCATGGGTTTCTCGCTGTTCTTGGTAAAGCTATTAATAAGGCGAGGGTAAATTTACCACACGCTCAACTGATCTAAAAAGGTGAGAAAACTAATTTTTTACTTCGCGACGCGCCAACGGTTTCTTTTGACTCAGTCGGAGAGAATTTCCCACCACAAAAAGAGAGCTCAAGGTCATGGCCAAACTCGCAAAGACGGGACCGAGGCGAATTCCCCAAATCGGATAAAAAAGACCAGCAGCCAAGGGAATTCCAACTATATTGTAGGAAAACGCCCAAAAGAGATTCTGATAGATAGTCCGCATCATCATTTCACTCAAAAGGAACGCCTGCTCAAAAACCTGTAAATCCCCTTTCACAAGGGTGATACCAGCACTTTGCTTGGCAATATCAGTACCCGTACCCATTGCGACTCCCACATCTGCTTGGGTCAAGGCGGGGGCATCGTTTACCCCATCTCCGAGGAAAGCCACTTTTTCTCCTCGTGCTTGGAGTTCTCTAACCAGTTTGGCCTTATCTGTTGGAGAGCAACTTCCTTGATAGTTGGGTATTTCAAGCTTCGAGGCAATGAATTGAGTGTTTTGAACGTGGTCTCCAGACGCCAAAAAAAGACTTAATCCCTGGCTTTTGAGTTCCGTAATGACCGATTTTGCTGATGCCTTGACCGGATCTTGAATCCCCAACACGGCTTCTAACTTTCCTTGAACCCCTAAAAGCAAAACAGTCTCTCCTTGATTTCTGAGTTGTGTCAGGTCCTTTTGAAATTTTTGAATTTCAACCCGCTCTGCTTTCAGAAGGTCCTCGTTGCCAATCACAATTTTTCTTCCATCAACCATTCCAAGTATTCCTCTCCCCGGAATACTCTGAAAATCAGACACTTTTAAAAATGTCTCAATCCCCGCAAGTTTTGCTTCGTCCGTAACAGACTTGGCCAGGGGATGTTCGCTCACTGATTCAAGGCTAGCTGCAAGATTCAAAAGTTCAGTTTTTTTTCTTTCGTCCTCAGTTAAAAAAGTAACAACCTTGGGTTTTCCCTCAGTGATTGTTCCCGTCTTATCAAAGACTACTGTAGTGACCTTTTCCAAAAGTTGGATAGCTTCCAGTTTTTGAAACAAGATTCCCTGTTTTGCGGCAAGCCTTGTACCCACCAAAATAGCAATGGGAGTTGCTAGCCCCAAAGCACAGGGACAAGCGATCATCAAAACGGATACGGATTGGATAACAGCCGTAATGACTTTGGGTTCGCCCCCCCAAACATACCAGGCTAAAGCGGTCAGTAGTGCACTACCAAATACCCAAGGCGTAAAAATAGCAGATACTCGATCCGCTGTTTTTTGAATCGGAACCTTCTGCATTTGAGCAGAAGATACCGATTCGATAATTTGTGAAAGCAGGGTTTGTGAACCGGTCTTTTCCACTTTGAAAATTAAGGTCCCCAAACCATTTAGTGTCCCTCCAATCACTTTATCTCCAGCTTTTTTCTCAACGGGTAAAGACTCCCCGGTTACTAGAGATTCATCCACGCCACTCTGCCCCTCAATGACCACCCCATCTAAAGCGATCTGCCCCCCCGGCCGCACTCTCATTCGATCCCCGACTCGAACCATAGAAATGGGAACCTCTTTTTCATTCCCGTTGATGGTGACTATCCACGCGGTTTGAGGTGCAAGCGAAAGGAGAGCATCCAAGGATTTTTGAGTTTTTCGATAGGCTTGAAGCTCCAAAACTTGTCCCAGCAGAACAAAACAGACCAAAGTGGTCGCTCCCTCAAAATAAGCTCCCGAAAGAGCAAGACTGAGTCCGAAAGCACTTAAAAGTCCAACTCCAATCAAGGAAAACATGTTGAGGTTTCTGTTCTTAAAAGAAATCCAAGCGCGTTTCAGAATAGGCCAGCCACAAACAAAAATGCTGACACCCGTTACAATCGTTTGCATGACCGGCGAAAGACCTAACCAAACTGGAATGGCACAGAAAACAGACCCTAAAAATCGAATAAAATAATCCCTCAACTCGGAGGTGTTTTCCTGAGTAGGCTGAGGAGCACAATGATGACAGGATTCTTGCTTCACCGAACTAACTTAACAGGGGACTAAAAAAAAGAAACCCAGAGCTTCACACGAAGTGAAGTCTGGGTCTCATTTGCCCTTACTGATGATTTATAAATTTATCCTCCCAAATACTGTTGGAAGGCATTCATCGGAATTCCTAAAGCGGGAACTTGTCCCATGTACTGTTGTAAAAGCTGTGCTGGAAGAGCAGAACCAGTTTGCGGAGCCATTTGAAGAGCGGCTCGACCGCCCTGAGCGAGAAGAAAAGCTTGAAAATTAGGATCTTGCATCGGGGCCCCAGGCAATTGAGCTTGAACATTGCCACCGATTTGATTGATGAGACCACCTAAAGTTTCAGCCAGCCACTTTTGAGCTTCTGGGAGATTTGCGTACAAAACTTTACCGTTTTTACTTTTAATCGTGCTGAAAGTAGCTATCAAATTCTTTAGATCGTTTTTGCAAGCGTCGGTCTTTGGCTGTGGGACCGGCATTTGAGGAACTTGCGGAGCGCCACAAACAGGAGCTCCAGGATAAATTCCCTGTGAGGTTGGAATCTGCTGAACTTGAGCAGCAACCGCAACTGAGAACGGATCAAAAGTAGCGATGCTTGGAGGCACGCCCACCGGTGCTCCAGCAACTGGTGCTCCACCGATTGCTCCTCCCATGGGATTACCTGGAATAGCTCCTCCAGCCCCTCCGCAAGGTGTTTGAGGAGCAGCAAGATATTGTTGAGCTGCCAAAACCATCACTGGCGTATAGGCCGAGGCACAGCTCGCTTTGGCTTGGTTCGCATGGTCATAAAGATTGTCCAATACACTTTGTTCAACCTCATTACCACTGGTTGGCTGGGGAGGTTTACTATTGGATCCACTGCATGCAGTGAAAAGCAGAAAAATACCTGGCGCTAAAATTGCCAAAATTCGGGTCATCATTGAGGGCTCTCCTTATCGATTTCTGCTTTTTAAAAGGTGCAACCCCCTTGCCATTGCAGAATACATCCCCGCCCCAGATAATTATCAATAATCTTAAACAGTTATAATGGCGCCCAAGGGGTGCTTAATCGTTGGATATTTTCTGGGTTCTTTACAGGCGAAATAAAAGATCTAAAAGTTATTTTAAATTTAATGGCTTACAGTGTTCGACTCATAGACAGTTTTGAACTGTATTCTAAAGCTGAGACTAAACCTTGAAAATCAATGGACTTCTTGCAATAGCTACCATTAAACTGAACGGCGTCTAATCAAGGAGCACAATCATGCGAGCTTTTATCACCGGAATTACCGGACAAGATGGTTCTTATTTAGCAGAACTCCTTTTAGAAAAAGGCTACGAAGTTTTTGGCGTGGTCCGACGGGCTTCCACAAATAATTTCGAACGAATTGCCCATATTCAAAATAAAATTAAGCTCCTCGAAGCGGATCTCTTAGATCAGGTTTCACTCTCACAGGCTTTGGAAGAAGCAAAGCCAACAGAAGTCTACAATTTGGCAGCTCAGTCTTTTGTTCCCACGTCCTGGAAACAACCCGTGCTCACGGCTGAATTCACTGCAGTGGGAGTTTCAAGAATTTTAGAAGCCGTTCGTGCTGTTTGCCCAAAGGCTAAGGTTTATCAAGCCTCTTCTTCTGAAATGTTTGGTAAGGTGATTGAAATCCCCCAAACAGAGAAAACCCCTTTTTATCCTCGAAGCCCCTATGGAGTGGCAAAGGTATATGGTCATCACATCACGGTTAATTACCGTGAGAGTTATGGTCTTTTTGCTGTTTCTGGAATTTTGTTCAATCACGAATCGCCAAGACGTGGCCTTGAATTCGTAACAAGAAAAATTGCGGATGGTGTTGCTCAGATTAAACTGGGACTGGCAAAAGAACTGCGTTTGGGAAATTTAGAGGCCAAACGCGACTGGGGTTTTGCAGGAGATTACGTCAAAGCGATGTGGCTCATGCTTCAACAATCCGAACCTTCTGATTTCGTTGTTGCCACTGGACAAGCTCATACCGTTCGAGATTTTGCCAAATTGGCTTTTGATGTAGTCGGTTTAAATTATGAAGATTGGGTAAAACTCGATCCCGCATTCTTGAGACCAGCTGAAGTAGATAGTCTCCTGGGAGATCCTTCAAGAGCTGAAAAAGTATTAAAGTGGAAACGAGAAATTAGCTTTGAAAAAATGGTTCAAATGATGGTTGAAGCCGATATCGAGCGCTACATGAAGATGGGAGTTGGAAATCCCGTCACTTCCCTAGGCAGCTCAACTCGCAAACCCCAACGCTCTATTGTGACTGAGTTATAATTCTGACCTTCCAAAGATCTTGGACTACCTTCAGGAAGGTCTCGAATCGCTTTCGAAAGCTAAAATTCCAATGTGATTTTCCGTACGGTCTTTTGGCTAAAACGACATCAAACCTTTTTTGAGAAAAACCATTTTTCTTTGAAATCAAAAGAACAAAAGCATCAAAGGGGATGCCACGCGGAGGATTTTTCAATTTTTCTAAAAGATCACGAGTGAAAACTTTGGGCTGGGCGTTGATGTCATAGGACCAAAAACCCCAAATGATTCCCACGGACATTTCAAAGACACGACTGATTAACCAATCACGCAACTCTCTGCTTTTGCGTCGCCCTTGAATCATGGCCCGAGGGGCCAAATTTTTAAAATCAAGAAAAGCTTGGAGAGCATCCTTGGGATCGCACTGTAAATCTGCATGAGTGAATCCCACCCAAGGGGCGCACGTTGTTTTTAGCCCCTCAAAGATCCCCCCCCCATATCCCTGGTTCACTTCGAGTTTCACCACACGAAACCATCGACCACAGGATTTTTCACTGAGTTCGTTGAGAACCTCTGCGGTTTTATCTCGACTCCCATTGTCTACTAAGACCAACTGAAAGGTTTGCGGCGTTAAACCGCAGTCAAGAGCACTTTGAATGGATTTGTTTATTAAAAGCTCGATTGACTCTGCTTCATTAAAACAGGGGACAACCAGTTCAAAGTGAGGTGTTTCAACCATGTCTCTTTTCCCAATCCATTAAAAGTGTCACAATTATCATTATGTGCGGCTTTGCAGGCTTCCTCAATCCCCAAGCTGATAAATCTCTCGAATGGTATCAAACCCGTTTGTCTGCCATGACTAACGCCATTCGGCATCGAGGGCCCGATGATGGTTCCTCGTGGGTAGATGAAAGACAGGGAATTGCTTTCGGATTCAGGCGTCTCTCTATCTTGGATCTATCCGAACAGGGACGGCAACCCATGCAATCCGCCTGTGGTCGCTACACGATTCTTTTCAACGGTGAAATCTACAATCACCAAGAACTGAAAAAGGAAATCACCAGCTCAAACAAATTTCCCTTCTCATTTCGGGGACGTTCCGACACAGAAACTTTACTCGCGGGCTTTTCCGTTTGGGGAATTACGGAGACTCTGAAAAGAGCAAACGGAATGTTTGCCATGGCTATTTGGGACCGGGAGCTACGGACTCTGTTTCTGACTCGAGATCGCGCTGGTGAGAAACCGCTCTATTACGGGTGGATCAATGGACTGTTTGTTTTCGGTTCTGAATTAAAATCTTTTTTCAAATTTCCTGAGTTCACCAAAGTCCTCGATAAAAAAGCGCTTAATCTCTTTTTTCGTCATAGTTGTATTCCCGCTCCCTACACGGCTTTTGAAAACATTAGAAAACTCACCCCGGCTTCGGTTTTAAGTTTCCAACCCTCAAAAAAGGATTCACTTTCCATTTTTTCTTATTGGTCTGCTAAGGAAATCTGCAGTCAGTCGGTTAAAAAAGGGTTTTCTGGCAATTTGAAAGAAGCAGAGTCGGAACTTCATCAAGTCTTAAGAGATGCTGTTGGAATCAGGATGGAAGCGGATGTCCCTCTGGGGGCTTTTCTCTCGGGGGGGATTGATTCTTCATTGATTGTTTCTCTCATGCAGGCTCAAAGCACTCGAGCTGTAAAAACATTTACTATTGGATTTGAAGAATCTGCTTTTAATGAAGCAGACTTCGCCCGAAAGATATCCGCTCACTTAAAAACGGAGCACACCGAGCTTATCGTTACTCCCCAACAGGCCAGAGACGTCATTCCTTTACTGGCTTCGATGTTTGATGAGCCTTTCTCGGATCCCTCGCAAATCCCCACTTACCTCGTTTCCAAATTAGCTCGTGAAAAAGTGACTGTTTCACTCTCGGGAGATGGAGGAGATGAGCTCTTCGCGGGATACGATCGGTATTTATGGGGTAAAACATTTTGGCATCGATTTGGCGAACTGAGCCCACAAATAAGAAGTGGTCTAGCGAAGCTTTTAAATTCTGTCCGTCCTCGACATTGGGACGTTATTTTTCACTCGTTAGAAAAGTGTCTGCCAGCTAGGTTACGTTGGGCTGCTCCCGGTGAAAAAATAAAAAAACTCGCAGAAGTGATGGGCGTTGCAAATCCACAAGAACTTTATGTTGCGCTGACATCTCATTTTAATCCCCCTAATCAGGTAACCCTGTTTCCAGAGGAACCCCCAACGGTTATCACCGAAGAGTCGGGCTGGCCTGAATTTGAGGAACCGATTCAAAGAATGATGTTTTTTGATTTGATGACCTACTTACCCGATGATGTTTTAGTCAAAGTGGATAGAGCCACCATGGCAGTGAGCCTTGAGGGCCGAATGCCTCTCCTCGACCACCGAGTCATCGAACTGGCCTGGTCGCTTCCCTTGGACTTCAAAATTCATCAGGGGAACGGGAAATTTATTTTAAAAAATATCCTAGAAAGATACGTCCCCAGACCTTTGTTTGATCGACCGAAAATGGGTTTTAGTGTTCCGACGGGTGAATGGATTCGGGGACCGCTGAGGGATTGGGCGGAATCCCTGTTGTCAGAAGACCGGCTAACACGTGAGGGAGTTCTCAAGCCCGAGGTTGTTCGAACCAAGTGGAAAGAACACCTCTCGGGCGAGCGCAACTGGCAGCACCAGCTTTGGGACATACTCCTCTTTCAGGATTGGTTAACTCACTGTAATCATGAGTGTTAATCCAGCACTTGAAAAGCCCCTTTAAAATAGATAAGACTGCGGGTTTGGGGGCAGGAGAAGAATGGAATGTGCGGAATCATTGGCTATAACGGAAGTAGCGACCCTAAAGACATTCTGATTGATGGTTTAAAGCGCCTGGAATACCGGGGCTACGACTCTGCTGGAATTGCCATCCTAGAAAAAGAACACGTGGATGTTTACCGATCCAAAGGCCGAATTCAAAAACTAGAAGATAAGTTGGTTGGAAAACAATTTAACGGATCCCTTGGCATTGGCCACACTCGTTGGGCCACTCATGGAGCCCCTAATGAGATAAACGCTCATCCTCATCGAGTGGGGGCCATCACTTTGGTCCATAATGGGATCATCGAAAATTACCTGGAACTCAAAGAAGCCTTAAAAGAACAAAAGAGAAAAATCGCTAGCGAAACAGATACCGAAATAGTGGCTCACCTTTTTGATATCGAAATTCAAAAGGGCTCTTCTCTTCAAAAAGCTGTCCGAGCCGTGATCACACAACTTAAAGGCTCTTATGCCTTTGTGGTGATGAGCGATCATGAACCTGATGTTTTATTGGGAGTCAGGCATGGAGCTCCCCTCCTGATTGGGATGGGAGAAAAAGAAAACTTCTTGGCATCTGATGTTCAAGCCATTCTTCACAGAACTAATAAAGTTATTTATTTGAATGATGACGAGTACGTGATCTGTCGAAAAAAGTCGGTGGAAGTTTTTAATTTTAACGATGAGCCTGTCCAATTCGAAATTAAGACGATTCAATGGACGCCTGATCAAATGGAAAAAGGTGGTTACCGCCACTTTATGTTGAAAGAGATTTATGAACAGGGCCAGGCAGTTGCGAACACCCTAGAAAGCAAGATTGATCATGCTAAAGGAATCGTCTCGATTCCCGAATTGCAGAAACAATTTGATTTACTTAAAAGAGTAAAAACCATTTCGATCGTAGCCTGTGGAACCGCAAGACATGCAGCGCTTGTAGGTAAATACTATATTGAAAAGTTTGCACGAGTTGCAGTGGATGTAGATTTTGGTTCTGAGTTTCGTTATCGAGATCCGATTCTAGATAAGGAATCACTAACCATCTTAATTTCCCAGTCCGGAGAAACCGCCGATACTCTTGCCGCTCAAAAAGAAGCCAAATCTAAAGGAGTTAAAACACTCGCCATTTGTAATGTTCGAGAGAGTACTTTGGCCAGAGAATCCGACGTGGTCATCTATACTCAAGCCGGTCCTGAAATTGGAGTTGCTTCTACCAAAGCTTTCACGACTCAATTGGTTGTTTTGTACTTAGTGGCTTTGGAACTGGGCCTGATGAGAGGGGCATTAACTGAGGAACAAGCCCGAGAATATACTTCAGATGTATTAAAACTCCCCTTCCTTATTGAAAACACTTTATCTTTAGAGCAAAAAGTTGAACAAATTTCATCCCACCTTCAGAAGAAGGACTTCTTTTTCTATTTAGGGAGAGATGTCAATTACCCCATTGCTCTTGAGGGCTCTTTAAAATTAAAAGAGATTAGTTATGCCCATGCAGAGGGATATCCTGCGGGTGAAATCAAACATGGACCGATTGCACTCATTGATAAAAAGGTGGCAACTCTCGTTTTGACCCCCTCAGCCACTTCCTCAGAAATAAATCCAGACACCACGAGTGGGATTCTTTACGAAAAAATGATGAGTAACTTACAAGAAGTGAAGAGTCGTGGCGGGATGATCATTAGTATCGGGAGCGGAGAAGACAAGAAATTGGCTAACGAGTCCAACTACTACTTAGGAATCCCCAAAACAACCTGGGCACTGAATCCCATTCTTCTCACCATTCCCCTTCAATTATTGGCCTATCATGTGGCTGTTGGCCGGGGAGCGGATGTCGATAAGCCTAGAAATCTAGCAAAGAGTGTAACCGTAGAGTAAATTGATCTCTCCCCCCATCAAAAAGCGATAGGGAATACAACCATTCCGGATATGCTTTTTGGTAGTAGGGATAGCTATTTTTTGCATAGTCTTCGCACAATTTATTCTGACGACTATATTTCAAAGCCGGTATCCCAGAATTGATAAACTCCCGGTCCACTGCCTCGAACATACAAAAGAAGGGAAGTCCTGAAGCCGTATTAATGAGTCGTTGAACTTTATCTTTTTCCCGCGCTCGAATAAAAACGGGGACATCTCCTATCGGATCCCATGGCACCCTCGAATCCAAAACCTGAGCACTCAGAATGCCCTTCGCCTTGAATAACTCATTCAAGGCTGGCTTGTGATCGCCGAAAATAAGGATTAAAGCGTCGGGGTATTTTTTCGACACTTGATCGATGAAGCTCGTTAATTCACTCATAGCCGTATTTAACTTTGCCCGATAGGAACTTTCGCCCAAATCATTCCCGAGCGGGTAGGGTCCGTGAGAATAAACCGTTGTGAGATAGAGAAAAAAGGGAGCGTCTTTTAGTTCCTCAAGATTTTCGAGCGCAGTCGAATAGAGGAGTGAATCTGGAGGCCAACCCCCGGATGGTAAACCCGAAGTGTGAACCTGCTGCTTGATATCTTGCAAACCGACAAACTTATCAAATCCGAACTTAGGATTCACGATGTGGCGGTGCCAAAAATACTTATCAAAGTTATGAATGGCAGTGGATTTATAGCCGATTTTTTTTAGGTGATTCGGAATGGCATGAACTTTCGAAGACATCCCCGGGCCATACTCTTGATAAATAACCCCATCGAGGTATTTCGTTCTTGAAGGAAGCCCCGTTAAAACTTCAAATGAAGCATTTGCAGTGCTGCCTCCATAGACCGGAGAGATAGCTCGAAACTCACTAAAGCCCCTTTCCCTGAGTGGCTGAAAACTATCCGAAAAATTTTTCCCATCGTGCCAACAGGATTCGCATAAGACAAAAATGATTTGCTGAGCACGATTAGCACTTTGAATGTCGGAGTTTTCTAGTTCATGAAATAATTTTCGTTCCCTTTGATTGGCTGGCTTTGGAATTTTGATGAGGCTTGTATGGGCCAAGAGAGAAGGCAGCCCCACCGCTTGCGAACTTCTCACCCAGTCCGGTGCGAAAAATCTTACATCACGTTTCATGAAGTAGTTCTTAAGCCGGTTTGCCGCTGGATTTTCAGCCTCAATGAAATGATAGATAAAAACCAAGGGGAGGATGATGAGCGAGAGACCTAAGTACAGAGGCCGCATTTTAGAAAACGGCTTGGAAATTTTCCGATCGATAACGAAGCTGACGATGATGACTATCAAGACCCCTAAAAGCATCCAATAATGTTCGGGTTTCAAATAATTTATAACTAATTCAATGTTTTTGGAGTGGACAATATCTCCCCAATAGAGTGCCTCATGAATCGTGGTCACTTTCAGTTTGTGGGCAACGCTGAGAAGCATTTCCAAACAAACCGTCAGGCACACCGCAAAGACCGGACCCGAAAATGTTCTCAGGATGAAGTTACACAGAAGCAAGGGACAAGCTGAAATTAAAAATGCTAGCCACCTGATTCCCGTCTCTCCATAAAAATCAAAATTCTGAAAATATTTTAGTGCCAGCAAATGCCCTTGAAACAAAAAGAATAGGCTAAAAGTTTCCCAAAGAAACTTGGCGCGTCTTGTCGTAGGGAGTTTCATTAATTTTTAATTTTATCATGTAGGAAGCGATGTCTCCCTGCTTCAAATTAAGACCTGATCCCTTTTACTGTGCTTTTAAAGAGGTTCAAACGGCCAAAGGAAATCGTTAAGCTGCGGAATAGAGGGGCCGTTTGACATTGAGAATAATCAACGAAAAGAGAATTCCCCCTTTCCCATCAAACAGGGGACCTTGGTCCTCTATAAGTCTTTGCAATCTTGAAACTTATCTTTCGGACTAGCCTTTTTAAAAGCACAGTAAAAGGGATCAGGTATTTCAAATTAAGACCGGGGAAGCCGCTTCATGAATTGAGCAATCTCTGTCCAACTTGAAAAAACAGGAACTTCAACCGCTTTTAACTCCGGAGGGACCGGTTCCAGGGACTCAGACTTGAGAATCATCCCCGAGGCCCCCGCACGAAATCCCATGAGGGCATCGCTCCATTTATCCCCTATGGTGTAGCTTTGATTGAGATCAACTGAATGGGACCGCGCCAGCTCTTCAATGAATTTAGTGCGCGGTTTTCGACACGCACAGTCGTCTTCGGGTCGATGAAAACAGTAGGCAAACTCTCGAATTTCGATTCCCGCATCTTTTAATAAATCACAAAAACGCTCGTGAACTTTTCGGAACTGTAAATCAGTAATAATGCCTCGCCCCACACCCGATTGGTTACTGATTACAAAAAGTAAAAATCCGAGGCCTTGCAATTCTTTTAGGGCATCGACCGCTCCTGGTACCCATCGGACTTTTTCGGGATCTCTTGGATAGTGCAAATCCTCAATTAAGGTCCCGTCTCGATCCAGAAAAATAGCCCGTTTCTTCGAAATAAGTTCGCTCATAATATTTTCTCTACGGTTCTTCCCACTTCAGCCCCCAAACTCAACGAAGCTGTTAATCCTGGAGATTCAATTCCCAGAAGATGGATATATTTTCCATGATTCTCTAAAAGAAAATCTGGGTGCGCCTTTCCCTTTAGGAAAAGTTTAGGCCGTAAACCGATAAAACCTGGCTCGAGGTTTTCACTCTTCAGATCTGGCAGATATTTCTTTGTATGCGACAAAAATACTGACTTCAAGCTATCCCAATCGCAATCAAAACTTGAGTCCCAATCCGTATCGGGTCCCAAACGAGCAGTTCCCTGTAAATCAGGAGTTAAGTGAATTCCGAGCCCATCCTCTTCCGGAACGGGATAAACGAGAACCTGCAAAGGCTCCTGAAAAAAAGACTTCACGATAAAATATCTGCCTCGGCAAAAGCGGTGTTCGTAAATATCTGTGCTTAAGACCTGGTTTGAAATGTTAGCCGCATCTCCACCTGCCGCATTGATTAGAATCTTTGCTCTTATTTGAACGATCTGTCCTTGTTCCTGCACTTCAATGACCCAAGGCTCCTGACTCAATACTCTGATGAATTTTGATTGATAGCTAAGGACAGCCCCCTTTTCCCTTGCCTTAGTTTCAAGCGTTTGAAGATATCGATGAGAATCAAAAACTCCAGAAAGCGGAAAAAAGAGAGCCAACTTCGCCTTAACCATTGGGAGCTTTCTTTTTAGCCACTCAGTACTGATTCTTTGAAACGGTACAATCTCATATTCACAATGATTGGCGAGTTCAGATACCCGCTCTTCTTCTTTTTCATTGGTGGCAATGACATATTTCCCGCACTGTCGATGCGGAATTCGATTTGCCTGACAAAATCGATAAAGTTCATTTCGACCGGTCTTGCAATGCTCAGTTTTAAGTGATCGATGCGGATAGTAGATACCACTGTGAATCACTTCACTATTTCGTGAGGAAGCTTCTTGTCCAAACGATTGATTTTTTTCAATCAAAATACAAGTCAAACCAGGCGGCACTTGATTTAAACAACTCAGGCCAACTGCCCCGGCTCCAGTAATCAGAATATCGGTATCAATCATATTGCCTCTGATGCAGAAACTCTCTCAAAGAACTTTTCCAGCTCCCTAAAGTCTGTACGCCTAATTGTCGTTTCAACTTTTCATTTGAAAGGCGGCCATTTAAAGGTCGATGAGCGGGAAGATCCAAATCACGACTTCGCGTCGGGATCAGTTTAACGGATAAGTTTAATTCACTTTTGACGAATTGATAAACATCCATCCAAGAAGCGAAATCATCATAGGCAAAATGAAACAAGCCAGAGGCTTTCTGTGACATCAAAACCAATAGCGCCCGGACTACATCTCGAGTCCAGGTGGGGGCCCCAAATTGATCGACAAAAGGCGAGAAAGACTCTTTATCTTTTAGAGCGACAAAACGATTTCTTTGCTTCCCATAAAGCCACTGAACCCGCATAACCAGATGCTCAGAAAAAGTAAGAACCGCTTTCTCTCCCATCAGTTTGGTTTCACCATACCAATTCCGATCGAGAGGATTTCTGGGATCCGTCTCGCACCAGGGTTTTTCCCCCTCCCCACTAAAAACATAATCCGTACTAAAATGAATTAACCGTGCTTTGGCAGCTGTAGCGGCTTTTGCTAACTGAGCGGGTCCGACCCCATTAATGAGCCTGGCAGATTCCCTCTCTGTCTCGGACTTATCCACATCCGTATAGGCGGCAGCATTGATAATCCAAGTTGGCTGAATTGTTTCAATCGCCTCGGCTATGGCTTTGCCATTGGTAACGTCAAGACTTGTGGAGTCTTTTTCAATGACTGAAATTTTATGTGCCTTCAGAGCGGAAGAAATTTCACTCCCTAAAAGCCCTGTGGCACCAATCAACAGGACTGGCCCCTTAATATTTAATTCGGACATTCTTCAAACATGAGACGATTGGCTAGATAAAGCGAATTAAAGGTACCGGCATCAGTCCATGCTCCCTTAAAGAAATCACAAGTGAGTGATCCTTGCTGGATATAGTGGTTATTAACATCGGTAATCTCAAGCTCCCCTCGACCACTTGGTTTGAGAGTTTTGATAATTTCAAAAACAGTGGAGTCGTAAAAATAAATACCGGTCACTGCATAATTCGACTTAGGAGCTTTTGGTTTTTCCTCGATGCTTAAAATTTTATTACCTTGAAGCTCGGCCACTCCATATCGTCCGGGATCAGGAACTTCCTTTAGTATGACCTTGGCACCTTTCGATTGTCCTTGGTAGGAAGTTACAAAGTCGCTCAGATCATCCGAAAAAATATTATCCCCTAAAATGGTTACAAATTTTGAATCATGGATAAAATCCTTTACCAAGCCGAGCGCTTGAGCGATTCCCCCCGCCTCATCTTGCACTTTGTAACCAAAACGAACGCCATAATCTTTGCCCGAACCCAGTAAGTTGACCACGGCTCCCATGTGCTCGACCCCAGTGACAATGACAATATCCGTAATTCCAGCCTTAATCAGTTTGTCGATGGGATGAAGGATCATGGGCTTCCGACCCACGGGTAAAAGATGCTTATTTGTCACTTTGGTCAACGGATAAAGACGAGAACCGGTGCCTCCTGCGAGAATCACGCCTTTCATGATGTCACCTCACCTGTCTGAGATCCCTTGGGTTGGTAATTGGCTTGGTAATATTTGAAATATTCTTTGTCTCTGACTTTTTCCCACCAGGATCTGTTTTTTTGGTACCAATCTACTGTCAGCTGCAGTCCTTGATCTAAACTGTATCTAGGAACCCATCCCAGTTCATTTTTTATTTTCTCAGCGTTTAAACCATAACGCCTATCATGCGCAGGTCGATCCCCCACAAAAGTAATGAGGCTCTGTGGTTTTTTTAAGAGTTCCAAGGTTCTCTTGATCATTTCCAAATTGGGGACCTCAGAACTGGAGCTAATATTGTAAACTTCACCCGATTTTCCTTTTCTGAGAACTGCATCAATGCCACGGCAATGATCCTCGACATAAATCCAATCACGAACTTGTTTTCCATCTCCATAGACAGGAATCGATTTTTCTTCCAGAGCATTAGCGATAATTAAAGGAAGCAGTTTTTCGGGAAATTGATAAGGTCCATAGTTATTTGTACATCGAGTGATAACAATATCTTGTTGGTAAGTTCGATGGCTTGCCAACGCCAAAAGATCCGCTCCTGCCTTAGAGGCTGCATAGGGAGAATTAGGAGACAAAGGGGTATTTTCAGTAAATGTGGGATCCTGCGGCTCTAAAGTTCCATAAACTTCATCTGTAGAAACATGAACAAATCTTATATTGCCTGCTTTTCTAGCTGCTTGAAGCAGATTTTGAGTTCCTAGGATATTGGTCCGCACAAATGCTTGAGGATCCAAAATACTTCGATCCACATGGGTTTCTGCTGCAAAATTAACAACCGCCTCAATTTGATGATCTTTAAGAACCTGGGCCACTTGAGGATCTCCAATATCCATTTTGTAAAAGTGATACCGGCTGCCCCCTAACTGCCCCAAACGGTTTACCGTATCCGGATGAGCTGCATAGGTTAGACAATCTAGATTAACGACCTTTGATTCTGGATATTCCCTTAAAAAAAACTCTACAAAATGAGAACCGATGAACCCAGCTCCCCCCGTAACTAAGACTTTCATGGAAACCTCGTCAAAACGCAGATTTACCACACTGGAGGGGCTGCCACCAACTCGTTAAACCTATCGCAACGAGTCATGCTTTAAAAAGAATGGTTGTCTGTTAAGCTAACCGGATGCCAACGGAAAGAATTCTCGTCACGGGTGCCACTGGGTTTTTAGGTCGTGCCTTGGTGGAAACCCTTTTAGGTAATCAACCTCTTTACACAATCGGTCGGAGCCCGTTAAAAAAACCCGGGATTATTCATGCAACGCTAGAATTAGAAAACCGTTCAGAAACCCTAGCTTGCATAAAAGAAATAAAGCCAACACAGGTTTACCATTTGTCTGGACTCTCGAAAGTCTCCAACTCTATTTCCGTGCCGGATTATTTTGCTTCGAACACCTTACAAACTCAGAATTTAGTGGAGGGGCTAAGCGCAACCTCGGGACGAGTAAAAGTTCTTTTAGCGAGCTCGGTTCACGTTTATGGAAATCAAACTGGAGTTATCTCAGAGGAGTCGAACATTCGTCCACAAAGCCCCTATGCTTTCTCTAAATTTTTATCAGAAGAGTGTTTAAAAATTTTTTCTAGAACTAGCGATCGGTTTAAAGCAGTTACTGTTCGTTTATCTACCTGTTTTGGCCCTGGACAAACATCGGGGTTTGTAGCCAGTGATTTCGCTCGAAAAGTTAAAGAGGCAAAACTCAATAACTTAAAGCAAATTACCACGGGCCCTCTCTCCCCTTACAGACAGTTTATGGACTTTAGAGACGTTGCCACTGCTTTTAAGTTGATTATGGAGCAAAAGCAGTCTGTTCCTTTTGAAATCTATAATCTTGCCTCTCCTAAAAAAACAACCATACGGAATTTACTCAGTGAGTTGCTAGTTCTGGCCAACATCCACGTTGCCATTGAAAGCAAAGATGCCGGAGACAATTCTTTTCAAGGGCTCGATATTCCCGCAACTAAGTTTCACTCTCAGTGGCCCGATTTTTCCTTTCGTCCCCTACGTGAAACGCTCTCCGAAATTTGGGAGCACACCCTTAAAACGCCGAGTTGAATTCTCCTTTTATCCTGTCTAAACTTATCGTTCATTTTGGAGGTTTTTCATGGCTATCGAGAATGTCATTATTATCGGATCGGGGCCTGCTGGTTATACCGCTGCAATCTACGCTGCTCGCGCGAATTTGAATCCCCTTTTGATTGAAGGTTATCAATCAGGAGGGCTTCTCATGTTAACCAGTGAAGTAGAAAACTTTCCAGGTTTTCCCAAGGGCATTCAGGGACCGGAGCTCATGTCCCATTTCCGAGCGCAAGCTGAACGGTTTGGAACTCGCTTTATCCAGAAAAATGTCACGGATGTTGATTTCTCTCAAGGCATAAAAAAAGTGATGATTGAACGCGAAGTGCTTGAGGCACAATCTGTGATTGTTTCAACGGGGGCTGCAACTAAGTGGCTTGGGTTAGAGTCCGAGCAACGACTTTTGGGAAAAGGGGTATCCAGCTGCGCCACCTGTGATGGCGCGTTTTTCAGAGGAGCCAAACTGGTCGTGGTGGGAGGCGGGGATTCAGCAATGGAAGAGGCTCACTTCTTAACCCGGTTTGCTTCGCACGTGACAGTCATTCATCGCAAAGACACCCTCAGAGCGTCGAAGATCATGCAGGACCGGGCAAAAAACAATCCTAAGATCAGTTTTATTTGGGACACCGAGGTCTTAGAAGTTCTCGGAGAGGATGCCGTGAGGGGCTGTAAAGTCAGAAACCTCAAAACGAATCAAACTTCGGAAGTCCCCTGTGAGGGATTTTTTGTAGCCATTGGACACGAACCCAACACTTCCTTCCTGAAAGGAAAACTCGATTTGGATAGCAAGGGCTATGTTGTGCTTAATCACCGCCCCACGACGAGGACAAGCGTATCTGGAGTGTTTGCCTCAGGAGATGTTCAGGACACTGTTTACAGGCAAGCAATTACAGCTGCAGCCTCAGGCTGTCAGGCAGCAATCGATGTTGAACGTTATCTAGAGAGTCTTCACTAACTTATGATTTCTAAGCTGCGTTTTGATTTCACCCCGGAGCAGATTGAAAACCTTGGGAAACAGAAGTTTTCCCAATTAGAAGAGCGGCTCGACGCCATCGGAAAAGCAAAAAGCCAAACTTCTGTATTTGAGTTGGAACTAACACTGGCTGAATTCTCAAACTCTTTGAGCATTCCGCTTTTTTTAAAATACGTTTCACCTCTTGCTGAAGTTAGAAAAGCTGCTGATCTCCTCGAAACAAAAGTTCAAAAGCTCATGGTAGATATCTTTACTCGTGAAGATCTTTTCCTCGCAGTTGAACAATCCGAGCAGAAACTCAGAGAAAAGTCTCCCGTCCAACAGGAATTAATAAAAGAGTATCTTTTTAACTTTAAAAAAAATGGCCTTGGGCTCTCAAGGGAATTAAGAAACACTTTTATAGAGAAAAAAAAGCGACTCGTTGAACTTGAATCAGAGTTCTCTCAAAATCTCATGTCTGAGCACAAGGTCCTAGCGTTTACAAAGGAAGAGATGGCAGGTCTTCCTGATTCCTTTCTCGAAAGTCTCAAACAGACCAAAGAGGGAAAATATGAAATCACACTTTCCTATCCTCATGTCACTCCCTTCATTGAAAACGTCATCAGCAGTGAAGCTAGAAAAGAAGTCAGCTTTCACTTCAATAATCGAGGTGGCGCAAAAAATAAGGTGCTTTTAGAGGAAGCGGTTTCACTGCGACATGAACTGGCGCAAGTCCTAGGCTATCAAAACCATGCCGAGCTTGTTCTCTCAAGAAGAATGGCACTCAAACCCGAGACTGCCATTCATTTTCTCGAAGAACTGGCACAAAAACTAAAGAATCTTGGAGAAAAAGAACGATCGGCACTTATTGAGTTGAAGAAAGATATTCTTCACGATGAAAGTCCCTTAACTGCCTATGAATGGCGTTTTCTACACAATCAGCTTTTAAAAAGAAAATACGACTTTGATCCGCTTAAAGTGCAGGAGTATTTTCCTTTGGAAACCGTCCTAAAAGGAATGTTTGATATTTTTCAAACGGTACTTGGGGTAACTTTCAAAAGAGATAAATCAGCTGATGTTTGGCACCCCTCCGTTCAGAAGTTTGAAGTGTGGAAAGGAAATGAGCTTGTTTCCCATTTTTACATGGACTTATTTCCCAGAGAGGGCAAATACAATCACGCTGCTGCATTCACTTTGATTTCGGCTTATCGCCAAGCTGATCAGTCATATCAAATTCCTTTCTCTTCAATCGTCACTAACTTTAGTAGCCCAACTGCGGAAAAACCCTCTCTTCTTCTTCACAGTGAAGTTGAGACACTTTTTCATGAGTTTGGCCATATCATGCATCAAGTGCTCACTCGAGCCATTTACCCCAGTTTTTCTGGGACCGGAGTGAAGACTGATTTTGTCGAAGCGCCATCCCAAATGTTTGAAAATTGGGTTTGGGATAAAGAAATGCTGGGGCGACTCAGTGGACATTATCAACGGCCCAGTGAAAAGCTACCAAACGAACTCATTCAAAAAATGTTAGAGGCCAAGAATTTGAATCAAGGGCTCCACAATCTGAGACAGATCTCATTTGGTTTTTTTGATTTTGATCTCCACACGCAAGGGAAAGTGGATTCCACAGAGGTTTATTCAAAGCGAATGGCTCAAACTCTGGGAATCCCGGTCCTTAATGGCACCCTTCCCCAAGCTAGTTTCGGACATCTCATGGGGGGCTACGATGCTGGTTACTATGGTTACCTCTGGGCTGAAGTCTTTGCTCAAGACATGTTCACTCGTTTTGAGAAAGAGGGCCTCTTAAATCCGCAGACGGGAGAAGACTACCGAAAGTGGATTTTGGAACCCGGGGGAGAGAAACACCCGAGCGAACTCATCCGAGGTTTTCTCGGAAGAGAACCCCATTCGGATGCTTTTCTGAAAGGACTAGGCTTTTAAAAACTAGCGTTCAGAGCGTAGAAAATAACATGATTAATTCTGTCTTCCACTGAACGAGGACGCCAAACATAATTAAACATGTAGGCAAAATCAGAACTGATTCCTTTGGACCACTGATAATTTAGTCCCAAAAACAATCGGTTTTGATCAAATCCAGATTTCGGACCCGTCGGTTCCGTCGTGTTTACGTTGACAAATAGCTCATCTGAAATAAGACCTCGAAGAGCTGAGTCTTGGAACCATGGGTGGAGGGTTCGAAGCATGTACCGAACTCGAAAAGCGGCATCTTCAGTAGTGCTCAAATTTCTATCTTCAATTCTTAAGCGATGAGTTAATTGAACTTCTGATCCCCCACCATGATTGTAAATAGCTTGAGCAAACATCCGTGTTTCGTCTACAAATGAGGGTAAATAGGTTGGTTGCCACAAGAAACCCGCTCCCACTGTCAGATGCGAATCAATCTCATAGAGCGCGGCAAAGCGAGTTAATAAGACTGCTAAAGAGCTTTTTGAAAGTGAAATGCGCGGCTGAAACTCGGCAAAAAACTTAATAGGCCCACTGATGGGAAAAGTTTGGTTGAGTTGAACCCAATTATGGATTTCCGTTTCAACCCCATAAATACTAGTCGTATTTAAAGTCAGTAGTCCAAGAATGATGATTAACTTTTTAAAAACCTGTTTCATTGTCTAGCCGCTAGCCACATTCGGCAAAAGCTCGAGTAGTTATTGGCTATTTGATCCGAAGCTTGTTCTCTAGAAATTTTTCCTTCCTTGAAAGCTTTGAGAGGCTCCCAGAAAACAGTTCGGCCCACTGCAAACCCGATGACCCCCTTCACATTGACCCCGGCCTTTAACCACTCCCGTACTTTTTCGGCGCTTTCCCCTCGGCCCAGAACAATGCAGCCCACTTTATCGCGTCCACCCTCACGAGCTGCTTGGCATACCTTGACGAAATCTTCGGTTCTATCGAGACCTTCAAGCTTCCAAACGTCCGCTTCAATCCCCGACTTCTGTAGCTCACGAATCGCGCGAACCATCAGAGCCGGTCTCATCTCTGTATCAAAGACTTTCTTGTCCCCTTTGCACTTTTCAAGTTGCTCAGAGGTCGCAGGCACGAGCAGCTCAAACATGAATTTTCGATTCGTTTTTTCAAGGTAACGGCTGAGCTCAGCTAACCGACCAGCTTGGCGACAGTTCATTTCCTTGTCGCCCTCAGGATTGTAGCGAACAAGTACTTTCACCAAATCTGGATTCGTTTTCTCAATGTGTGCGGGGTAATCAGCATATTCAAAATCAAATTCGTCCTGTCCACTCTTTTCGGCCGGGACAGAAACAGAAAACCCAGAGGCCTTAGCTCTTTGAATGACCTCAGTACCAAATTGCTCATCAACCAAGATTCCCATCATGTCTTTGGGAAGTCCGCTTCTTACTGCTTTTTCAAAACCTTCATAAATGATTGTCTTAAATGATGCGATCACTTTGGTTTCTTCTGGAGTTGGCTTGCCTTTGATACCGAATAATTTTTCTTGAAATGATCCTCGATGATCAAAGGGAAGAACTAAAAGTTGTTTGTTATAGCCTCTATCTTGAACACTTGCCATACTGACTCCTTAATTTTAACTCCCCAAGTCTAGGCAAAAACCTAGGCATTAGCAACCCCGCATTGTGAACTATGAATGCCCATGTTAGGATTTATCACATCCATGACAACTATTTCTGTTTCAGACTTCTTAGAGTTTTTGACGCCATTGAAAGCTCAGGATTTTAAAACCGAGAAGGTCGATCGGTTTTTACAAACAAGAGGTTTTTTGGAAGATACTTTCTTGCCCTTCATCCATTTCAGGGATGACACATATGGACGGAATCTCGTTTATCGGAATAATTTTTTTGAATTGGCAGTTTTAACTTGGCTTCCGGGCCACCGAACCCCTATTCACGATCATGGGAGTCAGAGATGTTGGATGATGGTGGAGTCGGGAGAGTTAACCTTTAAGAACTATGAATTCCCATCTTCGGATTCGGCTAAACTGAAAGCACTCGGTCGAGCAGAAGCCATCAGCCGCGGGACGAAAGTTTACATCGATGATGATTTAGGGGTGCACTCGATTACCAATGCTACTCAAAAACCAGCAGTAAGCCTTCATCTGTACGCTGGTCCTGTAAACTCTTGCCGAGTTTATAACGAGGCAACCAAGCGCTTTGAACGTAAACTTCTTTCCTATCTTACCGAAGGCGTATGGTCACCGGAAGGTGAACTGATCGAAAGCCGGTTGTGCGAGCCCCTGCTTTTCTAAAGTTAAGAGAACTCAAAGGGAACCGTTTCAATTTTTAAAGGCGCCCGGGGAGAAATCGGATTCAACTTTTTTCCGGAAAGTACTAGCTCGTATTTTTGTAAGTAGTGTTTTGCCATTTCACGGTAATGAAATTTAGACATGGCCCAATCTCGACAGTCTTTGGCTTTAAATGACCTTAGATTTTTCGCAGCCCTCACAAAGTCATCATAGTTATTACAAATCTGGCCGACGTCAGGAGCAACTAATTCTTTAAGAGAACCGAAAGGAGTTGCCAGCACGGGTGTTCCCGAAACTAGGGCTTCAGTCACTGCAATCCCGAATGGCTCATGCCACAGAACCGGAAAGAGAAGGCCCTCGGATTGAGCGATCCAACTAGCTTTTTCAATGCCTCCTAACATCCCCCTCCAATGGATTCCCCCCCAAGAAGGACACCACCAGCGGCTTCCCCCAACGACATTCAACTTTTTTCCGGCTCGTCTAGAAATTTGAATAGCCCCTTTTACATTTTTAACTGCCCAGGAGGCTTTCGCTAGAAACAAGAGCTCGCCATTCTTCTCTTCTCGAAAAAAGTACTCATCGGGATCCAAGCCATTATAAACAAAAGCTTCACTTCCGTGTCTCAGAGCGTGGTTATGGCTGACAAAGACGGTATTTCGAAGAAAATTCTCGCCGGGTTTCGCATTTCCCCCGATAGTAACTAGATAGGGCGTCACGGGTTCCTGGGAGGGAGTATTGAAATAATGGGTGATATCCGCGGCTGGGCGGGCTTCTTGAAGATCGTAGACTCTACCAAAAGGGCACATGGAGCCCGGAAGACAAATGAGATTAATTTGATGGCCCAATTCAGATAGGCCTTTAGCAAGCCACCAAACGACACGCTCGGTTCCTCCGTATTTTTGCACGGGAAACCGAGCTTCGTGAATTAGAGAAATTGAATAGGCCATCGGCCTACTGAAAATAACAGACCTACTTATTTCTTGGCAATTTGAGAACTGTAAACTCGATACAAATGCTCGTCCGCCTCACGAGCCCATTCTTTTATAAACCTTCCTACCCACTTTTGAATTTCAGGATTTTGGGAAGTTAAGCTCACTTCTCTTCTTCCCATTCTTTCGGCTTTGTCCATCAACTCAAATCTGAGACCTTTTAAGAATCTAGCTGCAGCTTCCGGGTTTCTTTTTTTGAGCTCCGTAAAACTAGCTATCATTTTCCGTGTGCTAGAAGCATCAACTTCATTTCCAATTCGAACAACAAAATCAAAATAAGGCTGATATTGATTTAAAATATCTGAAGAATCTCTGACCGTTCGCACCATTGGAAATGCCGTTGAGGCATAACCGGTAGTTGATAAAGAAGCTATCCCCAGTAAAATCGTCGTGATTGAAACAAACTTTTTAAGATGGTTTTTGTTTGAGCGCATTGCCCCTCCCTTTTCCCCGAGGAAAGCTAAGTACAATTGCTATGCCAGCTGTAGACACGAGGTATTCGCCTGGATTTTAGGCAGTTCCCGCTTTTAACGCCCCAAAAACGTCACTCTTTGAAGCCGGGAGACGCAAATTGTGTTACTTACGCTCCTCTTTTTCATTTTAAGAAATCCCTCTGAGCTGCAGACATCGTGAATACGGGTGGTACGCCACTTGCTTAATTCGCTCGACAGGATTGGCCGATCGGCGGATCGAGCGGCTATCGGGATGAATAGAGGGGGAGAGCATTCATGACATTTCGTAAAGCATCGTTGGTACTATCACTGGGGTTAGCACTTGTTTCGACGAAGGCACTACCAGATAGTGACTCAACGTCAGAGCCCGTCATTAGCAAGCCATTTCGAACTTTTGTTACCATTAAAAAATATAATCTCGAAAACAATGGAATTCCATCCAAGCCTATTTCGAATGTGAAAGTAGAAATTTCATTTCCTAGTGGCCATAAAATTGAACTTCCCGAAGGCGGGCATTATTGGTCGATTGGAAACAATCAATCTCAAGAAATCAATAGAACCTTTGAAGTGCCTTATGCTTTTGTTCAAAAAGATGGATTTTCTTTTGACTTAACTATGATTCGCAAGGGCAAGAAGATTCTTCCTTGTCATTTTGATGTGGCGCACTTGTCGCAATTTAATCGTTCGTATGTATGTCGAACAGATGTAGCTTTTCAATTGAATCAGCAGAAATTACCTGACGATCAGGTCGCTAAAGAAGCCATTGAGGTTCGCGTTTTCAGTGACCTCAATTCAACGCCAGCTGAAATACCAAAAGATGCTGTTGCGTTGAAATAAATTTTACTAGCCCCTGAGTTGGGCTAGATTCTCCACGCCATTTTTTGGGGTGCGAGACCAAAGCCCACTACTTCTCCAAAACTTTTCAGTGGAGAGTAGTGGGCTTTAATATTTGTCAGGATTAAAACTCTTTTCGGCCAAAAGATTTTCGAAGAATTTTTCCATCATCAGAACGAATCAGGAGCTGGGTTGGAACCCCAGGGCGCGCCTTATCAACAGCCGAGGTGGCAAAAGCCAGTTCTCCTTCTTCCAATCCATCTCGGACCAAGATAACGATTGAATCTGGGGTAAGACCCGTAAGATCATAGCGGCCGTCATTGGTTTTCAACTGTTCCGCTTTTGCTTCTAAATTACCCCGGTGAATGGGAACCCTAGAAATAGCACGATAGGTATTTTCTTCCTCAATTAAAGACCCATCGGCTTGTTCTTTTAATCGAATGGTCATTCCGATAATTGGAACCCCATCTTGAGAGAAAGAATAAATTCGGGTTTTCCCCATAGGAGAGTCAAAACTTTCAGTTTGGATTTCATGATATGACTGTATGCCCCACTGATTTGAAACACTTGAAACCATAGTCTGATCTCTTTTTCCGCGGGAAGTTTCCTTGCCCAATTTAGAGGCAGAGGAATGTCTTTTAGTCGCGCTCTCAATCAGAGGCTCAATTCTGTTCTTGGATGATAAGAACCAAACGAGCAAGACCGAAATGAGTAACCACAATTTTTTCATAATCCTAACCCCACGGGAAAAGAGGTTTCAGGAGCATTTTCAGAACTTACTTTAAGATAGAACTGAACTCTCGAACGCCCTCCAGCTGCCCTCCTATCGAGTGCTAAAGAAACTGAATCTAGAAAATCTTTATATTGGGTACCGCTCACCCGAATCGAAGCACCGCCAGGGAGATCTCCATAAGCCTGCAATTCCACATAGGGGATCACGGCTGGGTCCGACGAAACAATCTGAACTCGAACATTTCTGGCTGGACTACTGTTTGGATTTGAGACTGCTAAAGAAAAAAAGATCTCATCTGCAGAGCTGTTTGGTGAAACGGGAGACATCTGGCTGTTAAATTCTTTGAAACCTACAGCCGCTGCCTGCAACCTTAATGGCTGGCTAAGCGGGTTGCCCCTATCGGGAAATCCTCTAACAGAAAACACACCATTGATGAATGAAACATGGTTTCCCCCATTGAGGGTTTTATCCGATTCAATAAGTGCATTTTTAAAATCCATCATTGAAGCGTTCTTTTTGAGGATTCCAACGGCGGCAAAGATAGTGCGATCGGAAAGAAAGGCTCCAATGTCTTGGTTTTCTTTTTCAAACTGGCTTCTAATGTCCCACAAGACTCGAGTGCACCATTCGGCTACATCATATTTTCCGGGAGCGCCTCGCGAAGATACGTAATTCGCAACGGAGGCGAACTGGTTCTTTGAGTCATTCAGAGAAATAGCGGCTCGCAAGGGATAGTTGGGCTTAATGTCTGACAAATTTCGCGCGGCCCATCTGCCTATATAGCCTTTTTGAGAAGCTGTCTCACTCAAGTAATCGGCTAAGCATTCATGAATCGCTCCAGCCTCGGTAAAGGTAGCACCCTTCTCCCCGGCATCATCGATTCCACGACTCCCACTGATGCTTTCATTAAAGAGATGTCCAAATTCATGCCAATAAACATCCCGGTCGGCTCCCAAAGGATATTTTACATCCCCGAAAAGTTGGATGTACCTCGGCTTTTGGGGCTGATAGGTATTATGAACGTAATAAGCATTGATTTCTTGGCTGGTTTGAGAAGTGCTCGTTTGTTGGGGATCCGTATTGGATCGAACCATGACATAGAGTTGTCTTGATTGATCGACAGAAAAACCGAGGGCTTTTACATAGTCCGAAATCGAGCTCACCGCATGATAGGCCATTACTTGGGAATATCTGGGATCTTGAATATTGGCAGTGGCTAAACTGAGATCTTGTGGCTTCACCAGTTGATCGACCGAGTCAGAGAGGCTATGCACGCGAACTTTTAAAAAAGAATTTTCCAAAGCAGAACTGCTTTCCAATCCTGGGAGGCCGACAGGTATCTGGGCTCGTTGAAAATCAGCAAGTGAAAAATCAAATGCCTTAAGCTGGGGCGAATCGATGGGATTGGGAATGACTAAATAAGCTTGGGGTCCCTGATAAAATCTATCTAGTCTAAAATCTCTTAAACTCTGAAGATTCAGATTTTGAACATTGATGTTCAGGCCCGCATTGTGCGAACGGCGCATTCCACAGCCTGACACTAAAAGACTGAAGAGAAACAAAGCTGCATGTACTCGATGTGGTTTCATGATGATCGTTACTTAGAAATGCAACTTGAATGCCCTAGAATTGAGAGGCCGCTCAGCCTAGGTGAAATAAGCTTTTTGTCTAAGTCTTAAACAAATAGAATACACCCGAAGACAAATTCCATATTTTATTAATGATTTCAAATATTTGTGTGAGATGTCGAACGAACAGCAAACCACTCGCCCTTAATCGATGCCCTGGCCGTTGGGATCTATTGGATTTCAATGGTATTCTTCGCCTTTTGGAGGAATTTTGAAAGCTGTTCGCGGAATGCACGATATTTTTGGTCTAGAAATGACCAAGTGGAAGTGGATCGAAACTCAAGTCCGATCTGTTTTTGAGAATTTTGGTTATCAAGAGATCCGAACACCGGTTTTAGAAAATATTGAAGTCTTCAGTAAAACAGTTGGCGACGAAACCGACATCGTTGAAAAACAGATGTATCAAGTGACAAAAGAAAATGAATCCTTGGTCCTTCGTCCGGAAGGGACCGCGGGTTTCATGCGAGCTGTTTTGGAACATCAATTACATCGTGACCCTTCCGTTCAAAAATATTTTTATTATCTTCCTATGTTCCGTCATGAGCGCCCTCAGAAGGGAAGGCTCCGCCAATTCCATCAATTCGGAGCGGAATTTATCAACGATTCTTCTCCGGAAGCAGATGCCGATGTCATTGCGCTACTAGATTCCATTTATCGCAAACTAGGAATTACTGAGTATGATATTCGCATCAATTCTCTGGGATGCCTAGAATGTCGTCCCCAAATGAAAGAAACGCTCACTCGCTTTTTGAAACCTGAGCTTCCAAAGCTCTGCGAACAATGCCAGAAACGTTTTGAGCGAGCCCCTTTTCGCATTTTAGATTGCAAACGAGAATCGTGCCGTGAAATCACGGCCCAGGGCCCCGTTCTTTCCAGCTGCCTTTGCTCCAAATGCCAGGCCCATCACTTACAACTCAAAAAAAGACTGAATGAAGCTCAGATAAACTTCATCGATGATCCTTCGATTGTCCGAGGATTAGATTACTACTCGAGCACTGCTTTTGAATTCACTTCTTCTCTCTTAGGTGCGCAAAGTGCACTGGGGGGAGGAGGAAGATATGATCAATTAGCTGAACGATTTGGGGAAAAACCATTTCCAGCGGTGGGATTCGCTTTGGGAATGGAACGTCTTGTGATTGCCCTTGAAGCCAAGAATGCTTTTCCCGAAAAACCTTTAGTTCCTCGAATCTATTTAGCTCCTTTAGGTGATAAGGCGCTGGATATTCTTTTCCCCCTTTCTCTGAATCTGCGAAGAGCGGGGGTCTGGACCGAAATCTCTTACGAATCTCAAAAAAGCCTCAAAGCTCAATTAAAGCATGCCAATCGAATCCAATGCCGGTTCAGTCTCATTTTGGGAGAAGATGAAATAAATAAAAAGACAGCTTTATTGAAAGACATGACAGCTCAAACTCAGATGGAAATTCCTCTTGAGGGGCTTTTTGAAAACCTACTGAATAAGGTGACTCGTGAAAATTAGAAGAACTCATCGGTGTGGAGATTTAAACAAGAACCAATTAGATCAGGAAGTCGGTCTGTGCGGGTGGGTGGATCGCTGGCGAGATCATGGCGGCGTCGTCTTTATTGATTTAAGAGATCGCTCAGGAATTGTGCAGGTGGTTTTTGATCCTTCGAGTAAACCTATCCCAGATGCCAACACCCTTCGACAAGAGTTTGTTATTGCTGTGAAAGGTAAAATAAGAAACCGACCCGAGGGAATGAAAAACGCTAATCTCTCGACTGGCGAAATCGAAGTGATTGTAAGCGAACTTGAAATATTAAATCGGTCACAACAGCTTCCCTTTTCCCTCCACGAGGACTCTCCCTCGGCTGGAGAAGTGGACGAGCAACTGCGGCTTACCTATCGGTACTTAGAGCTTCGAAAATCAAAGCTTCAGAACAACCTAAGAATCCGCCATGAGTTCATTCGAGCTGCCCGGGAATTTTATTTTGATAATGGCTTTTGGGAAATCGAAACGCCTATTCTTTATAAGACAACTCCTGAGGGAGCGAGAGACTATTTGGTTCCCAGTCGAGTGCACCCTGGGATGTTCTATGCCCTTCCCCAATCTCCACAAACTTTGAAACAGCTTTGTATGATTGCCGGAATGGAGCGCTATGTTCAAATCGCTCGGTGCTTTAGAGACGAAGATTTGCGTGCAGACCGACAACCTGAGTTTACTCAAGTAGATGTTGAGATGTCTTTCATTACTGAAGAAGACATCTATGACATTCATGAGAAGTTAATGGCTAAAGTGTTTAAAAATGTCTTAGGAAAAGAACTCAAAGTGCCCTTTGAAAGAGTTCCCTACCCTACTGCGATGGAGCTCTATGGTAGCGATAAACCAGACTTACGAAATTCTTTGAAGCTAGTGGATTTAACGGAACAGGGAAAGAAGAGTAGTTTTCAGGTTTATCAAACAGCTCTCAGTCAGGGGTCGATCCTAAAGGCTTTGTGTTTCGAAGAGAAAGAGCCCCTTTCTCGCAGTGAACTCGATGCCCTTCCCAAGAAAGTTAGCCCCTATGGAGCAAAAGGAATTACCTGGATTCGAATCAAATCACCTGGCGATTGGCAGTCTCCACAAGCGAAATTCTTTGATGATTCGCTCAAAAAGGAAATCGAGTCGAAGCTCCCCTTTAAACAAGGAGCGATAGTCCTTCTCATTTGCGCAAAGAGCACAGTGGTGAATAATGCCTTGAGTGCCCTTCGCCTCGAGTACGGAGAGCGATTCGGCTACACCGATAAAACCCAGGACCGCTTTGCCTGGGTCACTGATTTTCCCTTGTTTGAATACAACGAGGACGATAAGCGTTTCTATGCTGCTCACCATCCTTTCACTCGACCCCATCCGGAAGATATGGATCTCTTCATGAATAAAAATGACGATGAATCCACAGCGAAGATCCGGGCGTGTGCCTATGATCTCGTCTGGAATGGTTTTGAAATCGGCGGCGGAAGTTTGCGTATTTATGATTCTTCAGTTCAAGCAAGAATGTTTCAAAAACTGGGGATTTCTGAGGAAGAAGCTCAAAGAAAATTTGGTTTCTTCTTGCGAGCTCTGCAGTTTGGAACTCCTCCCCATGGAGGAATTGCGCTGGGGGTAGACCGAATTGCCATGCTTTTAGCCGGATGCGATGCCATTCGAGATGTCATTGCTTTTCCTAAGACACAGAAGGCAAGCTGCTTGATGAGCGAAGCTCCTTCACAAGCAGATCCTAAACAACTAGAAGAACTCTTTATCCGCACGGTGGTCCCTAAAAAAGAGGATTAGTTGCCTAAAGGAAGATCGCAGTCAGTGTACTTATCAGCGACTTGTTCTGCCCAAGTTCCATTGCTGAAAGCAGGTGTCACTGACAGAGTGTCATAAGTAGTAAGTTCACTTTGGCTTACTAAACCGACCACAATTTCTTTATTGCTTTGAAGTGCTAAACCATTAATGAGAGTTCGAAAAGCCCCCGTGGAACTATCTGTGAGAGTTACGGAAACAATATCTCCTTCTTGATCGGGTTCAAACACCACTAAGCGAACTTGATATAAGCCCTGATTTCCGTAAGGAATCGTGGAAACACCAAAATACCCCATGGATCCTTCACATTCGTAGCCACCACTGGTTAACCAGCTGGAACGTTTCTTTCCACAGCTCGTTAAAGACAAAGCCAAAGTAGCGACTAAAACCAAAACCCACCATTTACTAACTGTATCTCGAATCTTACCCTTCATTTTTTTCTCCATCGTCATTTACACAAGCGACACGATGAGCCCGAAACCAAGATGTACCCCCGAGAGTTGCAAAACAATTGCCAGAGAGAGCATAACCCGAGGACTACGCTCAGAAAGGGTGTATTCTGGGAGTGCTTACTGATTTTTCAGATGGAGTAAATTTCGAGATCACTAGACAGGGAAGTGAGTTTCCATCAGGTTAAGAATAATTTGGTGTGAGGTTACAACGAGTTACTTGCAGTCACTGTCTTTGTTTTAGACTGTGCAGGTGTAAAGAAGATGGACGGGGGTTATTGGCGTCTTCATAATTCACAAACATTTTTGTGGTCTTCTAAGGGCATTGCTGAAGAGGTACGTCGGTGAAAAAGAACTTAAGCGGCCTGGTATTACTTTATTCATTCCTAATATTTTTTTTCGGGGCCTGTAGTCGACCCAATCAGTCGATTACAAATAGCGGCTCCTCCCAAATAGGAAGTTTCATTCGTCAGAACTCCATTGCAGATCCGGAAACTATTTCCAATCGCATTTCCGAATACCGTACCCACTTGAATAGTATTTCGGAAATACCTCTTGAGCTGAATCAATTCGCTGAGAGCCTTGATATTCCAATTAGTGAAACAGGTATCAGCACTTCAAATATTATTGTGAAGTTTCGTGATAAAGCTACGGAAGCTGCCGTTCGAAAAGCGATTTCTGAGGGCCCTTCATTTCATCGATTTGAATCGAGCGGTGCTCACCTGATTCCTATACCCAAGAGAGCCGATAACCAGGAAGTTCTAGCTCATATCGGTGCTTTAAGGGAACTGGCAGGAGTTGAATATGCCTATCCGGATTATCAAATTCACACTTTATTAACTCCAACGGATCGTCTTTTCACCAAGCAACAGGGACTCGATGACAGTGACGTAAAAAGAGATGCGGATATTGATGCTCCAGAAGCTTGGGATGTGAGTACTGGCTCCCGCGATATAAAAGTTGCAGTGATAGATTCGGGTGTTGATTACAACCATCCCGATTTGATTGATAATATCTGGACCAACGCTGGTGAAATGGGGACTGACTCAAACGGATTAGATAAATCTTCTAATGGGATAGATGACGATGGAAATGGTTACACCGATGATTTTAGAGGATGGGATTTTGTCGATAACGATAATGACCCGATGGATACCAATGGTCACGGAACTCATGTTGCAGGAATTATTGGTGCTTCCGGAAATAACGGTCGTGGTATCGCTGGAGTTAATTGGCAAGTAAGCATCGTACCTCTGCGCGTTTTAGATACGCAGGGCCTTGGATCAAACAGCAATGTTGTGAAAGCACTGGAGTATGCGGCTCGAATGGGTTTTCCCGTATTGAACAATAGCTATGCGGGCGGAGCGTTTGATCAAAACATGGAGAACGCAATCACTGCTGCTCGCAACCACGATATTCTCTTTGTTGCAGCCGCTGGCAACGAGGCTAATAACAACGACAGCAACCCCGTTTATCCCGCTAGTTACAACGTCGATAATATCTTGGTCGTAGGGGCTAGTGACAAGAATGATAAATTGGCATTCTTCTCAAACTACGGACTTACATCTGTCGATTTAGTGGCTCCTGGCGAAGAGATTCTTTCGACGTACTTGAATAAAACGTATCGGTATCTATCTGGAACATCGATGGCTGCCCCCCATGTTGCTGGCGCAGCTGCTTTAATGAAAGCAGCAAATCCAAATTTAGCTTTTTCACAACTAAAAGCGAACCTACTGGGCAGTGTCGATGTTTTTAGTCGATTCCAAAACAAGGCGGTTTCTAGTGGCCGGCTTAATTTAGCCAGAGCCCTGGGCGGAACCCCAAGCCCCTCTCCGGTAACAGGACCTCCTCCTGTGGTGGAAATGGTAAGTCCACGTGCAGGACCATTGGCCGGAGGAAGTCTGCTCACGATTTTGGGAACTGGTTTTCAAACAGGGGCAACAGTTAAAGTAGGGCAGCTTCCTTGCACCGACGTGACAGTAGTCGACCAGTCGGAGATTCATTGCACACTTCCCGCTAACAGATCTGGCTCTAAGTCCGTTTTAGTTACTAATTCGGACGGACAATCTGGTGTTTTAGAAGGCGCTTATACTTACCGAAGTGCTCCCACACTAAAATTCATCACACCAACGCGAACTAGTGTCGTCTCTTTGGGCTTTAAAAAAATATTGTGGCTGCAGGGCTTGGGGTTTGACTCTGGCGCTACCGTAACTGTTGGCAATCTGCAATGCTCGATCGTATTAATTTCCAGGATTCTCATCGGCTGTGAGCTACCCGCTGGTCTAACCGCGAACACTTACTCGGTTTCAGTAACGAATCCCGAAGGACAGGTTAGCAATCAAAAACAAATTGAAGTGGTTGACGTCACTTCTCGATGGATAGGTACTCAGGGAGGCTCGTGTGAGTCGGTGTGCAAACAAAATGGACTTGAGCAAAGACAAAGTCCAGAAAGGGCTTTTTGCACCTCTGGAAGGCTGATACCAGCCTCTGCTCTAGGTGTTGTTGCTTATAGTTACGGGTGCTCGCCGGATACGAGTTGTAAGGTAGCCCAGGGATTGAAGGCAGAAGAGGGATTGGATATTCAGTCTTATTCTCAGGGTAAATACTGTTTCTCAACGGAACCTGTAAGCAAAGTCCGTATTACGGATATCACCGTGGGCTGCTATTGTGGCCTCTGAAATGCGAGACTCTTTAACGATCAGCCTCATTTAAAAGTGTTACCCGACTAGGTGGGGGTTAGGGCCTGCGGTTTCTTACTCATTTCAAAAGTTCTTTGAAGTTCCCAAATTCGCTTTAGTTTAGCTTCAATCGTTTCTCTCAATTGGAAGGGATTAAGCGTTTCATACTTTTGAATGAGTTTCTTTTTCATCTCATCGGATATTTGCGGACATTCTAAAGCACGATGGTAGGGAGTCTTTGGTTCGGAGTGTTTGCGTTTGTATTTTCCGCCGACCCTGATTTTTTCGATGAGTTTTACTTGGGGCATAAAGAAGTTTTGAAGAAGGCTCCACTCGTTTTTGTAGAGGTCGTTTACGAGAGTTTTTACTTGGGGGTAATCTAATCGGTCATAGCCAAGAAGCTTTCTTACGTGAGTATAGTTTTTTTGTTCCACGTAGCATTGGTCATTCTTTTTGTAGGGTCTTCCTCGAGTCATGAAGATATCCGTTTTTCTGTTCTTGTTAGGGCCTAGATGACTGATGAGTAAGCGATTGATGAATTCGCCGCCATTATCTGTAGAAAGACCTTTTAGAGTAAAGGGAACAGAGTTTTCAATGTCCTCTACAGCTTGAACAATTTCGCTAGCAAGCTTATTCCAAACAGCTCTGACTTCTGTCCAGCCCAAAAGCCTATCCACTGCAGTCAAAGACCACAGAAATTCCCCTGTTAAGGATTCTCCACAATGCGCTACCGTATCCGCCTCCATGTAGCCTGGAACGGCTACGTTTCTATCAAACGGCTTCATGGGAATTTTATACTTTAAATGAGACGCTTGAGTTCCCGTTCTTAGTTTTCTTCCCGCTTCTGCTCGATAAGGTTTTAGAAACCGCTCTATCGTAGCATGGCTCATTGTGAGCAGCTCTTTCTTTATAAGAGGGCCGTAACCCTTTGCCTGGTAGCTTTCTAACCAATGGGGCATCATCGCAGCCATTCGTCGGCCATTGACTTGTTCCATTGAAAACCAAAGACGTTTTAAATGGTATCTAGCCCCATCACTGTAGCTT
>Ga0214923_10000955_pt1 | contig 42282 bp, 42 predicted proteins | sample LL1510_MetaG_FD_177993 | JGI IMG/M metagenome (GOLD analysis project Ga0214923, IMG submission 177993) | Freshwater microbial communities from Lake Lanier, Atlanta, Georgia, United States - LL-1510 | ecosystem: Environmental > Aquatic > Freshwater > Lake | place: USA: Georgia | collected... | reverse complement strand
TGCTCAAACACATCGGCCGGTTGACCGCCAGAGATCAGGTGTTTTTGATTGATGATGACCGCAGGCACTGAGCGAATACCCGCTTGCATGTAGTACTGCTGAGCGTCGCGCACATCTTGTGCAAAGGCATCGCTGTTCAAAATGCTTCGGGCTTGTTCGACATCAAGACAGGCTTCTTGCACCGCAGCCAACATCACCTCATGGTCTTCGATCGCTTCGGCCCGGCCTTGGTAAGAGGCCAAAAAAGCTTTTTTCAACGCATGTTGGTCACCTTTGCGCCCGGTTTGACCGGCCCAATGCAATAAGCGGTGGGCATCGAAGGTGTTGTAGACCCGGCCACGGCCATCCGGGTGGAAATCAAAGCCAACTTCTTTGCCGCGCTGGGTGATCATGGCCCGGATCTGGGCTTGCTTTTCAGGGGTGGAGCCGTATTTTTCTGTCAGGTGTTCACCCAAATCCTGTCCGCCAGGCCCCATGTGGGGATTGAGTTCAAAAGGTTGAAAGTGCAATTCGACCTTGATCGCGCCGTCCAGGCGCTGCATGGCCTGCTCCAAGGCACCCAGGCCAACGGCACACCAGGGGCAGGCAATGTCTGAAACAAAATCAATGGTCAGTTCAGTGGTCATGGTTTCTTTCCCGGTTTTGGGTGAGCTTGCGCATCATCCCTGAAAAAAGTATTTTTGTCTGGTCTATCAGGGGGGCCATGCTCATTCAGACATGGCCAATGCTTTGGCCACTGCATGCACCAATCGGCCGTCAATGGCCTTTCCGGTGGCGGCCAAATAAGCATCTGGGCGCAACAGGGCCCAGCGGGCGTTATCCGCACGGCAGGCTTGGCGCAACCGCTGTGAAGGGTCGCGCACATGCTCTTTGGCCTGGGCCAAACCTTGGTTGAGAACGACTTGAACCGCGCGCAAAGGCGCGTAAGGGGTGAGTTGCAATAGTTTTTTCTTTTCGGCACCCGATATGGGCCCAAACAGCAACAACAGCAAACGGCCTTCGCACCAGCGCAATAAATCGTTGAGGCAGGCAGCCTCTCCGCTGGCCCATTGAAACCCCACGTTTTGCACAGAAACACCGCCGCTGGCATCGCACACACGGGAGCGCCCATAGGCGTTGGCTTCGGCCATGCGCCCGGTGTTGACCAAGGGCCTGGCAAAAGCGTGGCGCTTGGCCAAGGCAATCACGGCATTGCGAAACAAGCGCTCCACCCCATCGGCAGGGCGTAAAAAACGAGCGGTGCGCTGGGTCACCAACACATTGACCTGGGCCGCTTGCAGCCGTTCATCGTTGTAGCTGTGCAGAAATTGAGGCGGCGCTTCGCCGCGCACCACGGCGGCGAGTTTCCATGCCAAGTTATCGGCATCGGCAATCCCCGTGTTGCCCCCGCGCGCACCAAAAGGGCTGACCACTTTGGCGGTGTCGCCCGCGAAAAAAACCCGTCCAGAACGCAATTGGTGCAGACATTGGGACTTGTAGGCATAGGGCCCCACCCACACAATTTCACAGGCCACATCCGGTCCGAACTGGCGTTGCAAGCGCTCGCGCACCACGTCTTCCCGGCTTGCGTAAGCGGGGTCGGTGTGGGGTGCCATTTGGTAGTCGATGCGCCAGACTTGGTCGCCCATCAAATGCTGCCACACGGCCCGGTTTTCGTTGAAGGGGGCTTCAATCCAAGTGTGGCGCTCGGTGGGCGGGGTGTTTTGAAAGCGCACATCGGCAATGCACCAGCGGTCGTCACCCCGTTTGGCATCCATGCTGGTCTGGCACCAAGCGTGAAAAGGGGTGTGTGAGCCGGTGGCATCGATCACATGCTCGGCCTCTATGTGGTAGTTGCCCGCAGGGGTTTGCACCTCCAAGGTGGCGCATGCGTCGTTTTGTGAAAAACCCACCACCCGCGACATCCAGCGCAAATCCACAGGGGTGTGGGTGGATTGGATTTCATGGATGCGTTCCACCAAATAGCCTTCGATGTAGAACTGCTGGATATTGATGAACGGGGGTTGTTGGCTCAAATTGAATTGGCTTTGCTGGCTCAAGTCGAAAGAGAAAACTTCATCGTGGCCGGCAAAGGTGCGGCCCACGCTCCACTCAATGCCTTTGGCTTTGATGCGTTCGTAAATGCCCAAACGTTGAAAAATTTCCAATGATTTTTGGGTGTAGCAAATGCCACGTGACGAGGCACCCTTGACACCCACGGTGTTGTCCTCGTCGAGCACAACGGTGGGCACGCCCAGTTGGGCCAAGCTGCAGGCCAGGGTCAGTCCAGTGATGCCCGCACCCACCACCACCACTGGGTGACGCACCCAATGGGTCGCTTTCAGCTCGGGGGGTGGCACAAAAGGGTATTGCGGCAGCGCATACCCTGTGCCTTGTGTGAATTCGTAGCCATTGGTGTGGGCCACAGGGGGCATGGAAGCAGGCTGGGTCATGAGAAGGTGGTTCGGTTGAAGTCGGGCCGGACGCTTGGCGGTGGTTTGAGGGCCGCAACGGCTTGGCCGTTGGCGCGTTCGGCACGCCACTGGGATTTGCGGGCATTCCACGCGTTCAGTCTGGCATGGGCGGTGGTGCTTTCTTGCATCATTTGAAACTCATCGGCCAACTGGGCTGTCAACTCCAGTCGGATGCCATTGGGGTCAAAAAAGTAAATGCTTTTGAAAATGTGGTGATCCGTGATGCCAATCACATCCACACCGTGGGCTTTGAGGCGCGCCATGGTGGCCTCCAGGTCACTGACTTGGCTGACCCGAAATGCGATGTGATTGACCCATGGGGGGGTGTTGGGTGAAGGCGCTGCGCCGACGTCATCTCCGAGATCAAAGAAGGCAATGAAGGAGCCATCTTGCAAGCGGAAAAAAATATGCGTGTAAGGGCAAAACTCCCCGGTGCTGGGCACATGATCGCTTTGGATGATGTGGTAGAGGGGCAGTCCCAGGATGTCCTCGTAGAAACGGCGTGTTTCCTCTGCATCCTTGGCGCGATACGCAAAATGGTGCAATTGATGGATGGGTGCAGGCGCGGGCAAATCGGCGGCCTGCATGGGCGTGGTGGTGGCCGTAGACATGGTGTCTCCTCGGTGGGGCATCGTTCAAGGTGAAACATCCTAATCCATACCATCGTTGGATCAAATCCTTGCTGGGCAAGCGGTTTGACATAAATAATTCTGATTTTCATGCTTGTGTCAATAGACAAAGTTAATCTAAGGGATTGAAACAACCCATTAGACGGGCTATCGCCAATCCTTGTACCCTTTGAATCCTTCGGCGCATGCTGTGCCGAAGGTATTAACCACCCAAGGAGAATTCTCATGGCAGCACTCAAAGGCTCCAAGACGGAAGAAAACCTCAAGGCCGCTTTCGCAGGCGAGTCCCAGGCCAATCGCCGTTATTTGTATTTCGCAAACAAAGCTGACGTTGAAGGACAAAATGATGTGGCAGCGCTTTTTCGCTCGACCGCAGAAGGTGAGACGGGTCATGCCCACGGCCACCTCGAGTGGTTGGAGCAGTGCGGTGACCCCGCCACGGGCTTGCCCATTGGCGCCACCCGCGACAACCTGAAAGCCGCTGTGGCCGGTGAAACCCACGAGTACACCGACATGTACCCTGGCATGGCCAAGACCGCGCGTGAAGAAGGCCACGACGAAATTGCCGATTGGTTTGAAACCCTGGCCAAAGCGGAGCGCTCCCACGCCAACCGCTATGCCAAGGCTTTGGCCGAATTGGTCGATTGAACTTGCATCAGCATTGAGGGTAGGGCGCTGGCTTCGCATGGCCAGCGTCCCTCTCTGAGTTCTGATTCAACCAGAGAAGATTTCTTTCTCACCTCCCCGCCGTTTGAAGGAAAACACCATGGCCCGCGAAGGCAGCCTTGAAGCACCCACACGCCATCCTTTGGATTGGCTCAATCCTGACTTTTACAACGAAGAGGCCTGCTTCTCCGAGATGGAGCGGATCTTTGACATCTGCCATGGATGTCGCCGTTGTGTGAGTTTGTGCAGCTCTTTCCCCACCTTGTTTGATTTGGTCGATGAAAGCCCGACCATGGAAATGGATGGGGTTGACAAAAAAGATTACTGGAAAGTGGTCGACCAATGTTATTTGTGTGATTTGTGCTACCTGACCAAGTGTCCTTACGTGCCCCCTCACGAGTGGAACCTGGACTTTCCCCACACCATGCTGCGGGCCAAGGCCATCAAGTTCAACAAGGGCGGTGTCGGCGTGGGCGAAAAGTTCCTGGCCTCCACCGACGTCCATGGTCAATTTGCCGGTATTCCCATCGTGGTGCAAGCGGTGAATGCGATCAACAAAACCAAGGCCGCTCGCTCGGTCATGGAGTCCGCCTTGGGCGTGGACCAAAATGCCTGGTTGCCCGCGCTGGCTGAGAAAAAATTTCGCCCCACAGCGCCCAAAGCCAAATCCAAGCAAGTGGTGAATGGTGAAAAAACGCCTGGCAAGGTGGTGATTTATGCCACCTGCTACGTCAACTACAACGAACCTGGCATCGGCATGGACTTGCTGAAAATTTTGGATCACAACCACATTCCCTATGAGTTGGTGTCCAAGGAGAAATGTTGTGGCATGCCCAAACTGGAGTTGGGCGACCTGCAGTCGGTCGACGCCAACAAAAAGGTCAACATCCCCATCCTGGCGAAATATGCCCAAGACGGCTATGCCATTTTGAGCGCTGTCCCCTCATGCACCCTGATGTTCAAGCAAGAGCTGCCATTGATGTACCCCGATGACCCAGACACCCAATTGGTCAAAGCACACATGTGGGACCCGTTTGAGTACCTGATGGCGCGCAAGCGCGATGGCCTGCTCAAAACAGAATTTCCCCAAAGCCTGGGCAATATCAGCTACCAAATTCCTTGCCATGGTCGCGTGCAAAACATCGGTAAAAAAACCGAAGAAATGCTCAAGTTGGTCCCTGATACGACCATCAACACCATTGAGCGTTGCTCTGGCCATGCCGGCACCTACGGGGTCAAAAAGGCCACCCACGCAAACGCCATGAAAATTGGCAAGCCGGTGGTGAAATCCATGGCCTCCATGAAGGACGGCAGCAGACCCGACTACATCAGCTCGGACTGCCCGCTTGGGGGCCACCACATTGCCCAAGGTTTTGAAGCCAGCGGCCAAGCCGTGCCCGAACTGCAGCATCCCATCAGTTTGGTGGCCAAAGCCTACGGGCTGAAGTGAAGCGCAACACATTACATTTGTTTGAAAGTCAACCATGCAACTGACCGGACACATCACCCCAGACAGCCTCATGACCCTGGAGGTCTACAGCAAATTTCGCAAGACCCACAAGGCCGAAGTGCTGGCCCACCGCAAGCAGCGAACCCTGCACTTGGGGGATCACATCACCTTGCAATTTGAGAGCGAAACCACAATTCGCTATCAAATCCAAGAGATGCTGCGCATTGAAAAAATCTTCGAAGAAGAGGGCATTCAGCAAGAGATCGATGCTTATGCGCCGCTGGTGCCAGACGGCAGCAACTGGAAGGCCACCATGCTGATCGAATACCCCGATGTCAATGAACGCAAAAGGGAGTTGGCGCGCTTGATTGGTGTCGAGGATCGCATGTTCATCGAGGTTGAGGGCCATGCCCGTGTGTACGCGATGGCCGACGAAGATCTGGACCGCGAGAACGATGAAAAAACATCAGCGGTTCATTTTGTCAGGTTTGAGTTTGATGCGGCCACCAAGGCCGCCATCCAGGCCGGTGCGGCCGTGAAGCTGGGTTGTGACCACACCAACTATCCGGCCCACACCCTGATCGCCGAGGACGCATTGGTATCCCTGGTCGGTGATTTGAAATAATTTGGGCATGTTATTCCTGCTGTCTCCCGCCAAGTCGCTCGACTACGAATCCCCTTTACCGGCGATCAAACCCAGCGAACCGCAGTTTGTGCGGCAATCTGCCGAGCTGATTGCCACGCTCAAAAAGAAAACCCCCCGGCAAATTGCTGCGCTGATGGATTTGAGCGAGTCCTTGGCCCAACTCAATGCAGACCGTTACCAAGCCTGGTCGACCCAATTCAGCACCGCCAACGCCCGCCCTGCGGTGTTGGCCTTCAATGGTGATGTGTACGATGGCTTGGATGCCAAAACCCTCAAGCCCAAAGATCTCAAATGGGCCCAAGACCATGTGGCTATTTTGAGTGGTTTGTACGGTGTGTTGCGTCCTTTGGACCTGATGCAGCCTTATCGCTTGGAGATGGGCACGGCCCTACAACATGGCAAGACCCACAATTTGTACCAATTTTGGGGGGCGCAAATTGCCCAACACTTGAACCAGCAATTGGCTCATGAGAAAACACCCCTGATTGTGAATTTGGCATCGCAAGAGTATTTCAAGGCGGTAGACCGCAAGGTGTTGCAAGCCCAAGTCATCGAATGCGTATTTCAAGATTGCAAAAACGGGCAGTACAAAGTCATCGGTTTTTTTGCCAAGCGGGCGCGCGGTTTGATGGCGCGCTACGCCATCCAACACCAAGTCAAAACGCCACAAGACCTGCAAGGCTTCAAGGCGCAGGGTTATGCATTTGCACCCGAGGTTTCGCGACCAGACTGCCTGGTGTTTCGCCGCTCGACCAGTGAGTAACCGCCGGTTCTGCCTGCATGCGCATCAGTGCCAACCAAATTGAGATAGAGCTCGAAGACAGCGGCGAGCCCCAACAGCCAGCTGTCTTGCTCATCATGGGCATGGGCATGCAATTGATTTCATGGCCACCCGGCTTGTTGCGCGCCCTGCACCAGGCGGGTTTCAGGGTCATTCGTTTTGACAACCGCGATGCCGGTCTGTCCTCGCATTTCGACCATGCTGGCGTTCCCAATGTGTTGTGGCAAGGGTTTAAAACCCACTTTGGCTTGCCTTCGCAGCCCGCATACGGTGTGCTGGACATGGCCAAAGATGCATTGGGGGTGATGGACGCATTGCAACTGAAACGAGCCCATGTGATGGGCATCAGCATGGGTGGAATGATTGCCCAACGGCTGGCTCTGCTAGCGCCTCACCGGGTGGCCAGTCTGTGCAGCATCATGAGCAGCAGTGGCGCACCTGACTTGCCCTTGCCCGATGCCAAAGTGTTGCAGATGTTGTTGGGAAAGCCAACCCGTCCTGGCCTGCCAGCGGCGATTGACCACACGGTTGAGTTTTTGATGGCTGTGTCCAGCCCTGCATTTCCCCCGGATGTGGGCCTGCTCAGAGCATTGGTCACGACCAGCATGCAGCGCAGTTACCGGCCCGATGGCATTGCACGCCAAATGCATGCGGTGATGACCGATACCGAACGGGCCAATCTGTTGCGCCAAATCACCGCACCCACTTTGGTGATACACGGCAAGGCCGATCCATTGGTGCCTTATGCATGCGGTGAAGATACGGCGCGGCGAATTCCAGGGGCTCGTTTGCTGGGGGTGGATGGCATGGGCCATGACCTACCGCCGCCCGTGGTCCAATCCATCATCGCTGCCTTTATCCCCTTTTTGCATGAACATCCCTGAAAAATCCCAGTTGGGCAAAGTGTCTGCTTATGTGGATCGGTACACCCCGGATTTGCTCTATCCCATCAGCCGATCCACCCAGCGCCGCAGCATCGGGGTGGTCGACCAGCCAGTTTTTTTAGGGGCCGATTTGTGGACCGCTTATGAGTTGAGTTGGCTCAATATGCGCGGCAAACCTCAAATTGCCCTGGCCCGCCTGGTGGTGCCTTGTGAGAGCACGCATTTGGTGGAGAGCAAATCGGTAAAGCTCTACCTCAACAGCTTTAACAATTCACGTTTTACCGATGCCAAAGAAGTGCAGGCCCATTTGCAAAACGACTTGAGTCAAGCGGTTTGGCAGGGCGGGCCTGTTCGTGCCAGCGTGGGTGTGAGCTTGATCTTGCCCGAGCAGTTTGACCGCGAGCCCATCCAAGAATTGGACGGACTGAGCCTTGACCGCTTGAACATCGATTGCGATCGCTATCAACCCGCCCCCGAATTGCTGCGCAGTGCCGATCATGAAAATCCAGTCACCGAAACCCTGACCAGCAACCTGCTCAAAAGCAATTGCTTGGTCACGGGGCAACCCGATTGGGGCAGTGTGCGCATCAGCTACAGCGGCCCCCAAATGGATCAAGGTGGCTTGCTGCAATACCTGGTGAGTTTTCGCAACCACAACGAGTTCCATGAGCATTGTGTTGAACGCATCTTCATGGACATATGGACCCATTGCAAGCCATCGCGTTTGAGTGTGTATGCGCGCTACACCCGTCGGGGCGGTGTGGACATCAACCCGTGGCGCAGCAGCCATCCGGGCGTTTTGCCTGTCTCGGTGCGCACAGCACGCCAGTAGTGCCGTTCATCCGGTGGTCTTACCCATCGTGTGGAGCGCCACCCCAAAGTGCACCAGCTCCTGGGCCCTTACAATGGCTTTTGACAAATCCCGGAAGCGTGGCAGAGTGGTCGATTGCACCGGTCTTGAAAACCGGCAACGGGCAACCGTTCGTGAGTTCGAATCTCACCGCTTCCGCCAATCATTTTGACAGGCCCGCTTGCCGATTCGGTGATGTGTGTGCCCTCAACCCAAGGTCAATTTGTACATGCCCCGGACCCTGAATCACAAAAACTTGTTGTGTTTTCTTGGCTTTTTTTTCGCATTGGCGTTTCCCACCATGGCCCAAACTGTCAGCGAACCGCCCTACACCCTGATCAAAAGCGAGCATCCTTTTGAACTGCGGGCCTATGCGCCGATGGTCATTGCCGAAACCCATTTGGAGGGTGATTTCGATGTGGCCGGCTCTCTTGGGTTTCGCCGAGTGGCGGGTTATATCTTTGGCAAGAATCAAAATGTGCGCGGCGAGAGCGAAAAAATTGCCATGACCGCGCCAGTGACCATGGAAGCGCAAAGCCAGCAGTGGCGTTTGCACTTTGTCATGCCACAAGGAACGAGTTTGGCCACCTTGCCCCAGCCGATTGACCATCAGGTTCAATTGCGTGAACTGCCGGCGCAGCGCATGGCTGCGGTGCGATTCAGCGGGCTGACCACCGCCGCCAGCATTGCCCACAATACCCAGCGATTGAGGGATTGGTTAATGGCCCAAAACATTTCCTTTGAAGACCGGCCACAGGTGGCTCGTTACAACGACCCATTTACCCTGCCTTGGAACCGGCGCAACGAAATATTGTTGCCCATTCACTGAGGCGTTTGGGATGGTATCGGTAAGCGCTGGCATGCTCTGGCTTTTTGGGATGCCATTGCGATCATGACCCATACGATTGCTGTTTTCTTGCATCACCCCACGTGCTCGACCGACTCGGTCAATGGCGTGATGGCGGCTTTATCACCCATGGGCCGCATCAAAATATTCACCAAGCAAAAGATATTGAATGGTTTTTTTGATGACGTGGACTTGGTGGTTTTTCCGGGTGGAGACGGTGAAGCCACAGCATTTCGCAGCCTTCTCAAACCCAACTTACAGGATGTGCGCGCCTTCATGCAGCGCGGTGGCAGGTACCTGGGTATTTGCATGGGGGCTTATTGGGCCGATGCGCATTACTTTGGTTTTTTGCACAAAACCCGGGCAGTCCAATACATCAAGCGGCCCAAAGCCGATATCCGCTCTTCTTATGGCACCACGGCCAGCGTCAAATGGCGTGGCCAAGCCCAGCGCATGTATTTTTACGACGGGCCTACATTTTTGGGCGGTCAATTTGAAACTGTGGCCAGCTATGCGAATGGCGATCCCATGGCGATTGTTCAAGGGGCCTTGGGCCTGATCGGTTGCCATTTGGAGAGCCAGGCCCATTGGTACGGCAAAAAAGTCATGCAAGCGCATTGGCACCACAACGCGCACCATCCCATGCTGTGGCAATTTGTCGCCGACTATTTGTTGCAGCGTCGGCAAATGCCTTTGTTTTGATGCCAAGCCTCAGTGGGGCTCGCGATGTTGGCGTGTAATGCCCAGTCGAAAAATGAGGGGCATTCAAGATTGCATGGTGTCAAAATGCATCCTTACTAAGGAGAACCCCGTGAGCGATCAAACCACCATTGAACAAATTGAAACCTTGGATGACCAGCGCGCAGCTTGCATTTTGGCGCGTGATTTTGCAGGGCTGGAGCCTTTGATTGCCGATGACTTGCGCTATGTTCATTCCAGCGCCGTGTTGGAAAACAAGACCGAATACCTGGCCAAGTTGGCCAGCGGCCACTATGCCTACCGATCGTTCAAAACATTACAACGCGAAATGCGTGTGATGGGTGATGTGGTGCTCGTCAATGGTGATATTCGCATTGAGGTCGAAGTCGCTGGCACGCCCAAGGTGGTCAATAGCCGATATTTGCAAGTTTGGGCCAAGCGCAGTGCCGGCTGGCAGATGGCTGCTTGGCAGTCTGTCCCCATGCCCCAGGCTTGATCGGCCGTTGGCATGAACTAATTTTGGACTGGCATGCTGCCGGTGTAGGGCACCAATTCTTGCGCCTTCATGCCAATGCTGTAGGCCGCCGGGTGGCGTTGCTCCTCCAGCAAATGCCCGACGATGCCAGGCGTGCGCGAAATGGCGGCAAAGCCCCGCATGATGGACCCTGGCACCCCAATATCGCCCAGCAAGGCGGCCATGGCAGCGGTGGCGTTAATGGTGATGTGTTTGCCCATGGCCGCATCGACGGCGGCGGCCAATGTGTGCAGCGCTTGGACATGTGAGCCGGCCACACCTTCTTGATCGGCCACGGCCAATAACTTGGGGGTGCGCGGGTCTTCCGGTTTGTGGTGGGGGTGGCCAAATCCTGGCACAGGTTTTTTGTCGGCCCGATAGGATGCCACGATGTCGGCCGCGGCCTGAGCCCCATCGGTTGCGTTCATGATGGTCTCGAGATGTTGACCGGTGATTTCCATGACCCCACCAAATTGACTTCCCAGACCCATGATGCCTGTGGCAATTGCCGCTTGAATGGCCTCGGGAGAGGACATGTAGACCATGCGCGCACCCACGGTGGCGAGCACCCCGTGGTCCACCAGCGTCACCAAGACCGCATCGAGCACACGCATTTGGCCTGGCGTGGGCATGCGACCCAGGATGTGAAAGTAAATCATTTGCGTGAAGTTGACCTCACCGATCAAGTCGCGCACCAGGTCCTTGCCGCGGATGGTAATGCCCGCTTCGTCAAAGGTGGATATTTCGGTGTATGGGTTTTGTGGCTTCATGGTGTGGGCTCAAGGGTTGGGGTTGGGCCCAGCAATGGCCTCTTCGCGCAAAAAGACATCGATGCTGGCGCTGTCAAACCCCAGTTGCTCGAGCACTTCTCGGCTGTGTTCGCCCAAGACTGGCGGCGCCATGTCGCTGGTAAATCTTTGTCCATCGTAGCGCACAGGTCGCTGGGTGTTTTTCACCGTCCCTTGGGTGGGATGGTGCAGTTCGGTGAACACGCCGTTGTGCAGCACCTGTGGGTCATTCACCACCTGTTCGATCGAGGCGATGGGAGCATGGGGGATATCGTGCTGGGTCAGACAAGCTTGCCAATGGGCCATGTTGTGTTGGGCAAAAGCGACTTGCAAGAACTCGGTGAGCAATTCGTAGTGGGCTTGGCGGGCCAGCACGTTGGCGAAACGCGCGTCGCTGGCCCACTCTGGATGACCCACAGCGGTCGTGAGGTTGATAAAAAATTTGTCCACCGATGCCAGGTGCAGGGCCAGCCATTGGCCATCGGCGCATTGCAAGGCGTATGACTGAGAAGTGCGGGGTCGGCTGATCGGACCGTGCACTTGTTCATCGGCAAAGAAAGCGGCAAAGGCCGATGCACCAAAAGCGACCATGCTGTCCAGCATGGCCACCTCAACCCGCCGGCCCACTTGGGTGCGCCCGCGCTCGACCAAGGCGCCCAAAATGCCATAGGCTGCATACATGCCGCTCACGGTGTCGGCCACCGCAGGGCCCAAGATTCGCGGTGGTGTGGGGGCCATGGTTTGGCTCAAGTAACCGCTCAACGCCTGGGCCACCGTGTCGTAGCAAGGCCGATCCACATAAGGGCCCGAGGCGCCAAAGCCTGTGACAGAGCAATAAACCAAACGGGGGTGGCGTTGGTGCACCGCTTCCCAGCCAAAGCCCAATTTATCGAGCACGCCAGGGCGGTAGTTTTCGACCAGCACATCAGCCTGGACCAGCAGTTTTTCCAAAATATCTTTGGCGTGTGGCGACTTCAGGTTCAAGGCCAGGCTGCGTTTGCGTGCGTTGTAGGTCTGGAATTGGGAACTGTACCGAGCCCCTTGGTAACCCCGGAAGGGATCCCCCCCACCGGGCTGCTCGACCTTGATGACATCGGCCCCCAAGTCTGCGAGCATCATGCCGGCACAAGGGCCGGTGATGAAGGTGCCCAATTCCACTACACGGATGTCTTTCAAAACTTTGGTCATGGCCGTGAGGGTTCAGAGATGATCACACGCAACGGGCACCATCCACTTCGATGCAAACACCGCTGATGAATGATGCCTCTTCACTGGCCAGGTACAAGGCGGCATTGGCCACGTCGAGTGCGCTGGAAAATCGACCCAGTGGAATGGTGCTCAAAAACTTTTGGCGCCGGGCTTCGTCGACCGGGCCACCGGCAAACTCTGCGGACAAACCCGTGTCGGGATTGAACACAGGGTTGATGCAATTGACCCGGATGTTGTCGGGCCCCAATTCGGCTGCCAGCGATTTGCTGGTGATGATGACGGCCCCTTTGGAGCCGTTGTACCAGGTCAAACCAGGGCGGGGGCGAACACCTGCGGTCGACGCAATGTTGATGAACCAGCCTCCACCTTGTTGGCGAAAAACTGGAACCGCATGCACAGTGGACAGATAAATGCTTTTGACATTGATGGCATAGACCAGATCAAACTCGGCCTCCGAGACTTCCAGCGCTGGTCGATTGCGGTGGGTCCAACCCGCATTGTTGACCACCCCATGCAGCCCTTTGCCCTGGTCTTGGGCAAAAGCAATCATGTGTGCCCAGTCGGCACTGCGTGTGACATCACCTGCACAAGCCCAAGCTTGTCCCCCGCCTTCAGTGATGTCCCTGGCGACCCGCTGGGCACGATTTTCATCGATGTCGTTGACAGTGATACAAGCGCCTTGATCAGCCAGTCGCTTGGCGATACCCTCGCCAATGCCATTGCCCGCACCTGTGACCAAAATGGATTGACCTGTGACCCGCATCTGAATCCTTTCTCAGCAAACCCAACCAACTGGGTGGGTAAGGCTCAAATCTTCCCACAAGATGTCAGCCCCAAGCGCTGGGGTTTGCCTGCCCCCAAGGAGGGGCGAATCAGCTTTTGGGTTTTTTAGATGCGTTGAAAGACCAGATCAAGTTGAATTGCTTGCTTTTCACATAGGCCAAACAATCAAAGCGCAAGCTGGTAGATGAGATTTGATCGCAGGTGTAGGAGTTGGGCTGAACGCGGGCATGGCAGTAATGCCGCGAGTCTTTGGATGCAACGTCTTCACAAATTCGCGGGTTGTTTTGCTCGGTTGCTTCACATATCAACCGCATGTCTTTGGTGGGCTTTTTATCGCAATTTTCGGCCAAGGCCGGGTTGGCAGAAAGCGCTGCTGCCAACAAAAAAAACTGTAGAAACTGGAACCTCATACCGCCTTTCAACCAACACTAAAGCGGTTTTATTCTAAGCACGGATCAAAAAAATCTCCAGTACATGGTTGTGGTTCACACCGGAAAAACAGTGGATGAAAAAGTTTCAAAGGTCGCGCGATGATTTGAAATCAGGGGGTGACCTGAATTGTTCAGCCACCGCCCCTTTGATCTGTTTCACCAGCAAACCAGTGGTTTCTTGTTTCAGGGTTTCCATTCGCAAACGTATGTAGACCGCTTGTGCTTTTGAGTGATCGGCATTGGTTTCGGCCAGGGCCTGGGCCCACAAGCCATCGCGGCGTATACCTTGCTGCATTTCGCGCATCACCAGCGCGTGCAAAAGTTCCTGAGAAGGTGCGACGGTCATGCTGTTCCTTCATGAAGTTGCAAAGAGGCATCCATGTCAGGGACGCATTCGCATTCCATCATAGGCCACTGACGGGGGTGGCTCTGTCCGTTGGGCTTTATGATCATCTCTCTAAAATGGGCCAGTGAGCGTTCGCATTGGGCCACTCACCCAGTTGTACAGAACCGCTGACTTGGGTCATGCGTGACCCATCTGATTTGAAAGCCAAGCATGATCAACAAAATCGCCGCTTCTGTGGAGGAGGCTGTGGGACAGATTGCCGACGGCGCCACCATCATGGTGGGCGGTTTCGGCACCGCGGGCATTCCCAACGAACTGATTGAAGGATTGATGCGGGTGTTGCAAGACAGCGCAACGCGCAATTTGGTGGTGGTCAACAACAATGCCGGCAACGGGGAAACCGGGTTGGCCGCCTTGCTCAAAACTGGCCGGGTGCGCAAAGTCATTTGCAGCTTTCCCAGGCAATCCGACAGCCAGATTTTTGATGCCCTCTACCGCAGCGGCCAATTGGAGCTGGAATTGGTGCCGCAAGGCAATTTGGCCGAACGCATCCGAGCCGCAGGGGCGGGCATCGGTGCTTTTTTTTCGCCCACGGCTTATGGCACCGAGTTGGCCCGCAACCCCGATGGCAGTTGGCGTGAAACGCGTGAAATCAATGGCCGCATGCATGTCCTGGAGCATCCCATCCATGCCGATCTGGCTTTGATCAAGGCCGAGCGCGGCGATCGTTGGGGCAACCTCACCTACCGCAAAGCAGCTCGCAATTTTGGGCCGGTGATGGCCATGGCCGCACGCCGCACTGTGGCCACGGTGCACGAGGTACTGCCCTTGGGTGAGTTGGACCCTGAGACGGTGGTCACCCCCGGTATTTTTGTGTCCCAAGTGGTGCAGGTGCCGCGCGTGCAAACGCAAGGCGGCGGTTTCAAGGCATGAGGTCCCCATGACTGAGCAACGCAGAAGCAAAGATCAGATCGCCGCCTTGGTGGCCAAAGACATACCCAATGGGGCATATGTGAATTTGGGCATTGGAATGCCCACCCTGGTCGCCAATCATTTGCCCGCTGGATTGGAGATCATCTTGCACAGTGAGAACGGGATATTGGGCATGGGCCCTGCCCCCGCAGAATCGGCGCAGGACTTTGACCTGATCAATGCGGGCAAACAACCCGTCAGCTTGTTGCCGGGGGGGGCTTTTTTTCACCACGCCGACAGCTTTGCCATGATGCGCGGCGGGCACTTGGACATTTGTGTGTTGGGAGCCTTTCAAGTCAGCGCCCACGGTGACCTGGCCAATTGGCACACCGGTGAGCCCGGCGCCATTCCCGCCGTGGGTGGGGCCATGGACTTGGCCATCGGGGCCAAACAAACCTGGGTCATGATGGACCTGCTCACCAAGCAAGGCGTGAGCAAAGTGGTGCCCAAGTGCAGCTACCCCATCACTGGCTTGGCTTGTGTCAAACGCATTTACACCGACCTGGCCACCTTGGATGTGACGCCCCAAGGATTGAAATGGGTCGATGCGGTGGACGGTTTGTCGCGCAGTGAGTTGGAGCGCTTGGTGGGTTTGCCGATCAACGTTTGAATTTCAATTTTCAACAAGCATGAGGAAACAACATGGCTAACAAAGTAGGCTGGATTGGTTTGGGTCGAATGGGAGAGGCCATGGTCAAACTTTTGACCAAAGCTGGGCACGGTGTGGATGTGTGGAACCGGACCCGCAGCAAGGCTGAGCCCTTGGCCGAATACGGCGCCACCATCGTGGACCACAAACTGGACTTGGCCGCCTGCGAAGTGGTTTTTACCATGGTTTCAACCACCGATGATCTGAAAGAAGTGTTGTTTGCCCCGGGCGGTTTGGTCACGGGACAAACCCTGCCCAAAATGGTGGTCGACAGCTCCTCCATTTCTCAGGAGGGCTCGGCCGAAGTGCGCACGGCCTTGGAAAAATTGGGGGTGGCCTATTTGTGCGCCCCGGTATCGGGCAATGCCAAGGTGGCCAAGGCCGGCAAGTTGCTGGTGGTGGCTTCAGGCCCTCGCCAGTTGTATGAGTTGGCCGAGCCCTACTTGCAGGCCATGTCGCGCAAAACCATGTGGGTGGGCGAAGGCGAATTGGCCCGAGTGTGGAAGATCGCCCACAACACCATGTTTGGCGTGGTGATTCAAAACCTGTGCGAAATCACCGTCATGGCGGAAAAGGCCGGTATCCCACGCCATTTGTTTTTGGAGAGCATCAACGACTCGGTGCTGGGCTCCATGTACACCCGCTACAAAACCCCTGTGCTGACCAACTTGACGTTTGATCAAGTCACTTTCACCCCCAAGTTACTGCTCAAAGACATGGACTTGGGCATGGCCGCTGCCAAGGCCCATGGCGTGTCCATGCCCGCCGCCGCTGCCACCCGCGAGTCGGTGGCGCGCATGGTGGGGCGAGGTTACGATCACATTGACTTTGCCGCTTTGCTCCTTGAAACCGCCCGCGATGCCGGATTGGATTTGCGGTCAGAAAACAAGACCATCAGCGACGGCTTGGAGTATTGAGACGGCTCGACTTTTCATCATTCAGGAGATTGCCCATGAAGAACTCACCAGGTTTTGTGCGCCGCGCCTTGTTGGCTTGGAGTGCGCTTGGCGTTTTGTGTTTCCAGGTCCAGGCTTGGGGCCAGATTTATCCCAGCAAGCCGATTAAATTTGTGGTGCCATTCAGCGCTGGCAGCGCCACCGATATTGTGGCGCGCACCGTGGCCGATGCGATGGGCAAGTCCATGGGGCAATCCATTGTCATCGACAACCGCCTTGGTGCTGGCGGCACCATTGCGGCGGCCATGGTGACCAAAAGTGAAGCCGATGGTTACACCGTTTTGATCCATTCATCGGGCCATGCGCTCAACGCCTCGCTCTACCCTAACTTGGGTTACGACACACTCAAAGACTTGACCGGTGTGACCACCTTGGCGGCCATTCCCAATGTGTTGGTCGTCAACCCCGCGAAAGGCTGGAAGACCCAGGCCGAGTTGATTGCGGCGGTCAAGGCCAAGCCCGGCACATTCAACTATGCATCGGCCGGTGTGGGCAGCGGCACCCATTTGAATGCTGAGATCTTTCGCTTGCAATCGGGCATCGACGCTTTGCACGTGCCCTACAAAGGCACACCCGATGCCATGACCAATGTGATAGGTGGCTCCAATGATTGGTTTTTTGCCCCACTGGCATCGGCCTTGCCCTTGATCAAAGACGGCAAATTACAAGCTTTGTCGGTCAGCACCAAGATGCGCGCCTCCACCTTGCCCCAAGTGCCCACCAGCATTGAAGCCGGTCTACCCGCTTCCGACTACACCTTGTGGGTGGGCATGATCGTCCCCAGTGCCACCCCCGCTGCGGTGGTCAAGCGCTTGCATGAGGAGGCGCTCAAAGCTTTGGCCAATGCCGATATCAAGGAGCGCATGGCCAAGCTCGGTGCCGACCCGTTGAGCATGTCGCCCGATGCGTTCAACGCCTACATCAAGACCGAGATCGATACCGCTGCGCGCATCGTCAAGGCCGCTGGCTTAAAAGCCAATTGATGGCCAGCGCTTTGGCCTTTGCGGCATGAAACTGGTTTTTTTGGGCGTGGGCAAAATGGGCTTGCCCATGGCCAGCCATTTGTTGGCCGATGGCCATGCGGTGGAGGTGTACGACGTCGATGCCCACCGCCTGGCCTTGGCCCAAGCCGCAGGCCTGGTTGTGGCGCAAGACCTGGGCGCTGTACTGTCCCAGGCCGATGGGGTGTTTTCTTCTTTGCCTCATGATGCAGCCCTGATCGATACGGCCACCAGGGTGGCCCAGCACCTGCGCGCAGGCGGTTTTTACCTCGATACCAGCACGGTCTCGGTGGCCGCATCGGCTGCCGTGGCCGATTTGTTGGCCCCAAACGCCTGCGACTATTTGCGTGTCACCGTCTCGGGCAACAACCACATGGCCCATGCCGGGCAGTTGACCCTGATGGCTTCAGGCCCTCAGGCCGCTTGGCAGCGTGTGGCACCCATGCTCAAACGCTGGGGTACGGTGCAGTTTTACTTGGGTCCTGCCGAACAAGCACGCTTGATGAAACTGGTGATCAACCTGATGATTGGTCAGACCAGTGCCATGTTGGCAGAGGCCTTGAGCTTGGGTCACAAAGGCGGATTGGCATGGCGTGATTTGTGGCAGGTCATTGGTGCCAGTGCGGTAGCCTCGCCCATTGTCAAGGCCAAAGCGGTGCAACTGTCCACGCGCGATTTCACTCCCACATTCACCGTACCGCAAATGCTCAAGGACATTGATTTGATTTTGGCTGAAGCCGATGCCCTGCAAGTGCCGCTGTTGCAAACGGCCATCACCCGACAAATGATGCTGTCGGCCCTGGCCCAGGGTTGGGCTGAACAAGACTACGCCGCCATCATCAAGGTGGTGGAACAATCCGCAGGCATTCACCAGGAGTAAACCGTGCGCAATTTGAACCAAGACACCATCACCGAGGCCGTGTTGGCCCGATTCGAAAACACGCCCGATCCGCGGCTCAAACAAATCATCTTCAGCCTGGTCAAGCACTTGCATGACTTTGCGCGTGACGTGAAACTGACCGAGGAAGAATGGTTTCAAGGCATCCAATACCTCACCGCCACGGGACACAAATGCACCGATGTGCGGCAAGAATTCATCTTGCTCAGCGATGTGTTGGGCTTGTCCATGCTCACCATTGCGATGAACCAAGACAAACCCGCCGGTTGCACCGAACCGACGGTGTTTGGCCCTTTCTTTTTGGAAAACGCCCCTCACTTTGAGTTAGGTGCCGATGTGTCCAACGGTGCATCGGGCCAAAAGTGCTTGGTGCGTGGCCAGGTCAAGGGCCTGGGCGGTGAGCCTGTCAAAAATGCCAAGCTCAATGTGTGGCAGGCCGATGACGACGGCAAATACGATGTCCAGTATGACAACCTGACGCAGCCGCAGGCGCGTGGCATTTTGCAGGCCGACGCGCAAGGCCACTTTCATTTCACAACCATCTTGGCCGAGGCCTATCCCATCCCCACCGATGGTCCTGTGGGTACCTTGCTCAATGCCACCAAGCGCCATCCATGGCGACCTGCGCACCTGCATTTCATGGTGGAAGCGCCCGGCTACGAGCGGCTGATCACCCATGTGTTTCGCGACCACGACCAATACCTTGATTCCGATGCCGTCTTTGGTGTGCGCCAGTCGCTGGTGACCGATTGGGTCGCGCAAGCCGACGGCACTTATTTGATGGAATACGACTTCGTGCTCAACCCCCAGCGCTGATGGTTTGAAATGGCCATGCCCACGGTGCGCAGTCTCTGGGGCATGGCCTTTGCGCTGTCGTTGGGTGCGGCCATATCGCTGGGCATGGCGCGTTTTTCGTATGCCATGTTGCTGCCGCCCATGCGAGAAGACTTGGCCTGGAGTTACACCTTGGCCGGGGCCATGAACACCGCCAACGCCTTGGGCTATTTGCTGGGGGCGCTGGCTCTGCCGCGCATGCTGCGACGCTGGGATGCGGTCCAGGTGTTCGCGGCGGGGGCTGTGTTGACCAGTTTGTTCATGGGCCTGAGTGGTTTTTTCGTTCAAGCCGAGGCCTTGCTGTTGCAACGCACACTGGCGGGCTTGTCCAGTGCTTGGGTGTTTGTGGCGGGCGGTTTGCTGACCGCCCGGCTGGGGCAATGGCACCCAGCCAGTGCCGGATGGTTGCTGGGCTTGTACTACGGCGGCACAGGTTGGGGCATCATTTTTTCGGCGCTGACGCTGCCACCCATCATGGCGCAGGCACAAGCGGTGGGCTTGGCGCATCCATGGGTGTGGGCTTGGTGGTGCTTGTGTGTGCTGTGCACCTTGTGCTGTGTGTTCATGTGGTGGCCTTTGCTGCGCTGCGCTCAGTGGCATCGCGACGGATGGCTCAGCCCGCCGCCTGTGGTGGGCACGTCAGCGCCCCAAGCGTTTGCCTGGCCTGTGCTTTCTTTTGCCCTGATGGGTTACGGTTTGTTTGGTGTGGGCTACATCGGCTACATGACTTTTGTGGTGGCTTTGCTGCGCGAACAGGGCCAAGCTGAAAGCGACTTGATGCTGTTTTATGCCCTGTTGGGCTGCGCGGTGCTGGTGTCTTCGCGCCTGTGGTCGGGTTTGCTGAACCGCGCCAAAGCGGGGGGGGCTTTGGCCATGCTCAATGGCTTGCTCGGTGTCGCCACCCTCGTGCCTGCCCTGACCCAACACCCTGCTGCGGTCATGGCTTCCGGCTTGCTGTTTGGTGCGGTTTTCTTGTCAGTGGTGGCTTCCACCACCGCATTGGTGCGGCACAACTTGCCCGCTGCCCAATGGGCAGCGGGCATCAGCGCTTTCACCATCGTGTTTGCCATGGGGCAAATCTTGGGGCCAGTGGTGGTGGGCTGGATCTCAGATGGCCCTGGTGGCTTGGCCCGTGGATTGGTGTTTTCAGCCGGCGCCTTGTTGCTCGGTGCGCTATTGGCTTGGCGGCAAAAATCCTTGTGATCGGTCATCAGGGAACTGCTTGTGGCAAGCCAGCAAGCCAGCCCACAGCAGCAAGAAAAACTCTCCAATGCTCACACCCAGCAAGGTGCTGTTGACCAAGCCGGTCAACACTTCAATGGCCACCGCACTGCGCAGGCACCAGCGCGCATGCCAGGGCAGGTTTTGCGCATTGCGCCACAAGCCGACCAAAAATCCCATGAACAAAACCAGGCCCACCAAGCCACTTTCAACCGCCCACAGCAAAAATTGCTGGTGCGGGTCGTTGGCCTTGGCAATCGTGCCACCTTGGTCCACATAAGCCTTGGGCCAAGCACCCACGCCATGGCCCAAAAGGGGTTTTTCGGCAAAGGCATGCACCGATTTTTGCCAAGCATCGATGCGAAAACCCATGGAGTTGTCTATTTTCAACGGCCCAGCCTGTAACTCCAACACTTCGGCCTTGGCTTTGAGCCAGCGTTGCTGCATGCGTTCAGAGCCCAAGCCCACGCCCAGGGCCACCAGCACCGGCAGCAGCAGCACGCCCCAGCGGTAGCGGCTGGGCAAGCAGCCCCACAACACAAACACCCAAGCCAGCAACATCGCCATTTGTCCTGTGCGCCCAGTCACCACCAAGAGCACATTGGCGGTGGCCAAGGCCATGGCGGTCCACAACCAAAAACGGCGCTGCGCCAGTGGCCATTGATCACGAAAATACCAAATCACGAGCATCATCAAGGTGCAGGTGATGGGTTGTTCTATCGAACTGCTAAACACCACAGCGTTGTCGGGGCTCATGACAGAGATGGCCCAAGGCAGGGGAATGCCCAACACCATCAGCCATGAACTGACCAGGACAAACAATTGCCCCAGCACCAAGCTTTGCAGCACTGGCTGGGCCGGTGTGCCAGCGCGCATCAGGTAGAAGGCGGCGGGAAAAACCAGCCAGCGGGCATGTCGGGCCAGCGAGGGCCATGCTTCATGGACAGGCGTTGCGCTCCAGGCCATGGACAAGCCCATCCACAGCAATGCCGTTGCGCCCCACCACAGGCTGCTGGGCCAAGCTTGGGCCAAGACCGTTTGCGAGTCGCGGGGTTTGTTTCGCTGCCGCACATCGGTGAAGATTTGGGCGAGCACCACCAAGAGCAAAAACAACTTGCCCAATGAGACCAGGGCCGTGCCCAGGCTCACCGACAAGGCCAAAAAGCACAGGCTCCACAGCCTCAGGCGGGCCAAACCAGCGGTCATTCCAGGCGGTCCCTTTGGGCCAGTTTGGGAAACCAACGCAACCACAGTATGGCCACCAAAACAGTTCCCAAACCACCGATCCAGGTGGCCATCACCGGACCCAACCAGGCCGCCGCTGCGCCCGACTCGAATTCACCCAGTTCGTTGCTCGCGCCAATGAAGATGGAGTTGACCGCCCCAACCCGCCCGCGCATGTCATCGGGGGTTTCCAATTGCATGAGGGTCATGCGAATCACCACGCTGACGGTATCGGCCGCACCACTGATGGCCAGCGCCAGCATGGACATCCAAAAATGCGTGGACAGGGCAAACATGACCATGGCGACACCGAAAACAGCCACCGCAACGAGCAAAATATGGCCGACCCGGCGTTGCAAAGGGTGGGTGGTCAGCCACATGGACGCAGTCAGCGCTCCCAAAGCCGGCGCGGCACGCAACAAACCCAGACCCCACGGTCCCACCATCAAAATATCCTTGGCAAACATCGGTAACAAGGCGGTCGCACCGCCGAGCAAGACCGCAAACAAATCGAGTGAAATGGCACCGAGCAAAAGCTTGTGGTGCCAGACAAAGCGCACCCCGACCAGCACGGATTGCAAAGTGGCCGCTTGGCTGGCCACCACATGCCTTTGGTAGCCCAAGCCCCAAAGCAAGGCACAGGCCAACAGCAGCAATCCCAAGCAAGTCGCGTATACCGCGCTGGCCCCAAGGGCAAAAATCAAACCACCCAATGCCGGGCCCGAAATGATGGCCACTTGCATGCCCGAAGAGTTAAAGGCCATGGCCCTTGCCAACATGGCTTCGCTCACCAATGCAGGCATCAGGGCCTGGGAGGCAGGCATTTGGAAAGCGCGTACCGAGCCCATCACCAAGGCCAGGGCCAAAATCAGCTCTTTGCTGATGGCGTCTTGGGCACTGGCACCCAATAAAATCGCCGCCACAGTGGCTTGCACCCCCGTACAAGCCAAGATGATGTGCAGTCGATTGAGTCGGTCGGCCACATGACCCGCCCACAAAGTGAGCATCAAGGCCGGTACAAACTGGTACAGGCCCACCAAGCCCAGGTCCCAGGCGCTTTGGGTGGTTTCATACATTTGCCAGCCCAAAGCCACCATCATCATTTGGTTGGCACAGGTGGTGGTGATGCGGTAACCCCAGTAGCGCATGAAGCTGCGCTGGGCCCATATTTCTTTGAATGCGTTGGTATCCACCCAGCCAGCTTACCTTGTTTCTGTGGGGACCTGTTCCTTCGCTTGTCGCATGCGTTGTCGGGCACAGGCGGCCACCCCCACATCGTCGAGCGCCCATTGGATGGGGACCGATACCTGGGACAAGGCCAGTCGGACTGCCAAGCCCTCGCGCCAATCGGGCACCGGTCTTTGCAACAAGCCATGCACCCATGGGGGCAGGCTGTGGTGGGCGGCACGGACCACCCATTTCATCAGGCTTTGGTAAGGGGGTTGCGTGGGGTAATGGTCCAACAAGTCGAGCACATAACGGGTGCGTTCATCACAGCGCAAATGCGGCAAATAGGCCAATAAGGCGCGTTCGCTGGACGCCCTGTGGGTGGGCAAATCGCCAGCGCCCATGGCGCGGCCCATCACAGCCATGTCGGCAAAGTAACGGTCTTGACGGTGGGTGTCGAGGGCTGGCCGCCCGTGCACGTCATAAGCCCGCATGAAGCTGGTGCACTCGGCCAGGTGCACCCAGGCCAGCAGTTGCGGTTCGTCGGCCCGATAGGCCTGGCCTTGGGCATCAAAGCCTTGCACCTGCTGGTGAATGCGTCGCACCCGCTCGATCGCTTGTTCAGCCATTTCCCGCCCCCCATAGGTGGTGGCCGCAATGAAAAAAGCCGTGCGTCCCAATCGGGCGGCCATGTCGTCGCGAAAACTCGAGTGGTCCCACACACCGGCCAAAGCGCGCGGGTGCAAGGCTTGGACCACCAAAGAGGCGATGCCGCCCACCATCATCGACATGAAATGGGCATGCACCAGCCAGGCGCTGCTATCGGGCCCAAGCAAGCCAGGGTCTCCCGCCGGTTTTAAAAAAACATCCGGCGTTTGGCGGGTGTGGGTCATCTCCCGCAAGCGCTGGGCGATGTGTTGTTTGAACAAAAGCATTTGTGGAATGGCCTGCCCTGGTGCTCAAATCACAATGGGGGGCGAGCGCCGTTGGATGGTCAGGTACCAAGCATAGGGCTTGGGCGGCCAGGTTGCTGCAGGCCTAGGCCATGACCTGGGCTGCGGTATGCTTTCATCCCGTGAAAGTCACGCATGCATTGATCCTGTTGTATTTTGGGTTTCTGCTGGTCACCTTGTGGTGGGGGCCGCGGTTCATTCAAGGGCCTTGGCTTTTTTTATTGCGGGCGTTTTTCCCCAATTGGAAGTTTTTCCATGCGGTGGGCCATGAACCACGCTTGTACATCCGGTGGTGGCCGCCCCATGCCAGCGGCGATGGCCCAAGGATCGCTGATGCCCCACCAGCCTGGCAAGGACTGTACCCCCGCTGCCCACGCTCGGCCTGGGGTTTGGTGCACAACCCCTGGGTCAATTTGGCGCTATCGCAACAAAACCTGGTCGACCATTTGGCCCATGACCTCAATCATTTGGCCCCCGAGAGGGATGCGCGCGCTTTGGTGACCTACAAGTTGGTTCAGGCCCTGGTGCGGGCGCACTGCAGCCAAAACGAGGGGGCGCCCACGGGTTCGGTCTTTGAGTTCCAGGTTCGCTTGGAACGCTGCAACGCCATAGGCGTGGTGGAGTCACACACTTTGCTGCCTTCTGCCAAGGGGGTGGTTTGAATGGGGCAGGGCTTGGATGGGCTGACAGCGGTGCGCATGCTCGAATGCTTGCTGGCTTGGAGCATGTGCATCCAAACCCTGGAGTTTTTGCGCATCCACCGAACGGGCATGGTGGAGCGCGTTTGGTACTGGCCCGACCAACAGGCCGATGTGCCCGAGAGGCCCCGGTGGCTCAAGTCGGCCTTGGGGTTTATGTTTCAGCCAGCCATTCACCAAGCCCATTTGTTTTTGCGACTGCCACTGCTGTTGCACATGGCATGGCAGGGATCCAGTCTGGTGCATTTTGTTTTTTTGTTCATCAGTGCCGTTTTGGTGTTGATCCGCTGGCGTGGGGCATTCAATGGAGGCAGCGATTTCATGACCCTGGTGGTGCTCAGCGGCGGTTTAATCGCTCATGTGGTGGGCACTTTGGCAGACCCTGAATTGGGCTGGCAAGCCGGGCTCTGGTACATCAGCATCCATGCCATCAGTTCCTATTTCATGTCCGGCTGGGTGAAACTCAAACATGACCATTGGCGCAGTGGGCAGGCGCTCACCATATTTTTAAATGGTGCCGTCCATGGCCCATTGGCGGCTGATAGCTGGTTTCACAAGCCCAGGTGGGCACGGTTCTGTGCCTGGAGCTTGATGCTGTGGGAATGCGCCTTTCCTGTGGCCTTGAGCGGTCCGGTACAGGCCCAGGCCATGTGCGCCGTGGCCGTTGTGTTTCATTTTCTGGTGTATTGGTTTTTTGGACTGAATCGATTCTTTTGGGCCTGGGTGACCTGTTTTCCGGCGGTGATTCACTGTGCAGACTTGAAAATAAATCTTTAGGTTATAAGTATTTACCCTATATTTTCTGGGTTTTCAGGTAGAAAACCCTGATTTTTTTAATCCCCTCAAGCCTTTGATTGAGCGGTCGATCGGTATTAAACTCCCCCTCCCAGGAAACAGGTTGCTTTCATGCAGTTCATGTGGGTATCCGGCCCAACCGGTACCGTTAAATCCATTTCCATCACAGCGCGCAAGGTCATCTTGACCACGGCGGGTGTGTCCCTGGCCTTGATGCTGGTGGGTTTTGTCATGTACTTCGTGGGTTTTCGCATTGCGGTCGAGTTCAGCCCTGACCTGGCCCGCAGCATGGGAGGGGTTACCACCGAAGCAGAGCAGCAACGCATGGAGGCGGTTTACCGCGAGCGGTTGGATCAACTGCGCCAAAACCTGCACGCCACATCGCAAGAGATCAAACAGCTTGAAAGCCTGAAAAACCGCTTCATGGAGTTGGCCACACCCACCCAGTTGCGCGACCGTTTTTTGAACAATGGCAAAAAAGACGAGGGCCGTGGCGGCCCCTTATTGCCCAGTCCTTTGCGCAACCTTTTTTTCCCTCAGACCCTGGACCAAGAACTCAACGGCACCCTGCAAGAACTGTTGCGCATGGACGCAATGGTGCGCGAATTGCGCCAGGACTGGACCCAACACCTGGAATGGCTGCACTCTTTGCCCACCGGTTTACCCATACAGGGTGACTTTCGGGTCTCCAGCGGGTTTGGCATTCGCAATGACCCGTTCACGGGCTTGTTGGCCATGCACGAGGGCTTGGATTTCACGGCGTCCACGGGCACACCTGTGGTGGCTGTGGCCCCTGGCACGGTGACCCGCTCTGCTTTTGAGGGCAGTTACGGTCAGGTGATCGAAGTCACCCATGCCGAAGGTTTCATGACCCGTTATGCCCACCTCAGCCGACGCCATGTGGTGGAAGGTCAACTGGTCGAACGCGGCACCCACTTGGGCGATGTGGGCAGCACCGGTCGATCCACTGGCCCGCATTTGCACTACGAGGTGTACCGCAGAGATCGCCCCATCAACCCCATGCAGGTGTTGCCCATCAACGCCAGTTGATCGGCTTGCATGCCCCACCAGAGTCAGCACCATGTTTGAAAAGCTCAAAGACAAATCCTTGATGTCCTCGCAAGAGCGGTTTGACACCATCATTGGCCGCACGACGCAAATTTATGGCCGCTTGGTGCTGCTCGACAGTGTGCGCATCGATGGCAAGGTCGAGGGCAACATCGAGACCACCAAAGAAAACAAGGTCACCGTGGCCATCGGCCCCACCGGCGAAGTCTCTGGTGACATCACGGCCCATCGGGTGATGGTGGCGGGCAAGGTCGAAGGCAATATCTATGCCTCTGAGCGCGTGGAATTCCACAAAGACTCGGTGGTGCATGGCGATATTTCTTACGGCTCCATCGCCGTAGAGCACGGTGCGCGCCTGTTGGGGTTGGTGATTCAAACCCCCAGCGGCGGGGGCAGCAGCACGGCCGAGGCCGACAGCGTGATCCGCACTGCTCAAATCGGCAAGACCTGAGGCCATTCAGGTGTGGCGGTGGCGCCCCCACAGCCAGGGCAGGCCCCCTTAGGCCACTGAGACGAGTTGTCGCAAAAGGAGCAAGGCATGAGCAAACCCGAATACGATGCGCAGTGGTATGACCGCATGTACAACAACCGCGCCATGGTGCCCGACTTTGGCACTTATTTCGAGCGCTGGGGCCAAGCCTCTGTCAGCGCTCGTCACCAAGCCTGTTCGACCAGCGTGCCCTATGGCACGCACCCGACTGAAAGCCTGGACGTTTTTCCAGCCAACCGACCCGAAGCACCGGTTCTGGTGTTCATCCACGGCGGCTATTGGCAGTTTCTGGACAAGTTTGACCACTCTTTTGTTGCGCCACCCTTTCAAGCTGCGGGCTGCACCGTGGTCGTGCCCAATTACGCGTTGTGCCCGGCGGTGACTGTGCCCGACATCACCCTGCAAATGGTGCGTTCATTGGCCTGGGTGTGGCGGCACATTGCCGAATTCGGTGGTGACCCCGGCCACATCACCGTGGTCGGTCACTCGGCAGGGGGCCACTTGGCCGCCATGCTGATGGCATGCGATTGGCCTGTGTTTGGCCGCGATCTGCCCAAGGATTTGGTGCACAACGCCATGTCCATCTCTGGTTTGCATGAGTTGGAGTCGGTGCGCCGCTCGCCCCTGCTGCAGTCGGGCTTGTTGCTCACCGATGAGGACGTGCTCAAAGCCAGCCCGGCTTGGTTGCCAGCACCTGCAAGGGGCGAACTGGTGTGTCTGGTGGGGAGCGAGGAGAGCGAGGAATTTTTGCGTCAAAACGCTTTGATGCAACAAGTCTGGGGCCCAAAGCGCGTGCCCAAGGCGTTGGCCATCCCCGGGCGACAGCACTTTTCCATGCTGGATGCTTTGTGCGAACCAGGCCATGCGGTACACCGCATGGCGTGTGATTTATTGGGGGTCTGAGCCGCTCACATCAGCAGGTGTTCGCCGGCGTTGTCGCCGCCCAAAATGACGTAGTTGACCTTGCGCACATCCATCAGCTTTTTGCCGCCGGCATATGAAATGGAGCTTTGCACATCCTCTTGCATCTCGCGCAGGGTATCGGCCAGTTTGCCCTTGATCGGCTCCAAAATGCGTTTGCCCTCAACGTGCTTGTACTCTCCTTTGTTGAAGTCTGATGCCGAGCCGTAGTACTCTTTGTACAGTTTGCCCTCGACCTCTACGGTTTGACCCGGCGACTCTTCATGGCCTGCCAACAAGGAGCCAATCATCACCATGGTGGCGCCAAAGCGCACACTTTTGGCAATGTCGCCGTGTTCGCGGATGCCGCCATCGGCAATGATGGGCTTGGTGGCCACACGGGCGCACCATTTCAGGGCTGAGAGCTGCCATCCGCCGGTGCCAAAACCGGTTTTGCTTTTGGTGATGCACACCTTGCCTGGACCAATGCCAACCTTGGTCGCATCGGCGCCCCAGTTTTCCAAATCAATCACTGCCTCTGGAGTGCCCACGTTACCGGCAATGATGAATGAGCCAGGCAGGTGTTGCTTGAGGTGGGCGATCATGTGCTGGACGCTGTCGGCGTGCCCATGGGCGATGTCAATGGTGATGAAATCGGGTACCAAACCCTCGGCCACCAAGCGGGCCACCGTGTCACGGTCGGCTTGTTTCACACCCAGGGAGATAGAGGCGTAGAGCCCACGCGACTTGAAGTTGCGCACGAATTCGACATTGTCCAAATCGAATCGGTGCATTACATAAAAATAACCGTGCTGGGCCAGCCATTCGCAAATGCTTTCATTCACAACAGTTTTCATGTTGGCCGGTACCACCGGCAGGCGAAAACTGTGCGGACCCAAGCTCACGCTGGTATCGCATTCAGCGCGGCTTTCCACGCGGCATTTGCGTGGCAGCAGCAAGATGTTGTCGTAGTCAAAAATTTCCATGGTCCAAGCTCCAGAACAAAACGGATGGTGAGCGCTTGGCTTGGCTCCGGTTGCTGGCTGGGCGTGAGGCGCAGTAGGCGATCCGACCCAAAAGAAACCGGGCACAAGAATCTTGGGCCCGGTGGCTGATTCTATACACCCTTGCCTACAATTCCTCCATGTCCTTGTCCACCGGGCCCTCCACTGGGCCACCGAACGCCATTCCCCCCGATTCCCCTTTGTTGCTCGGCCTCAACCCCGAGCAGCGTGCGGCAGTGGCACTGCCTCGCGAGCACGCCTTGATCCTGGCCGGTGCAGGCTCGGGCAAAACCAGGGTGTTGACCACCCGCATTGCCTGGTTGTTGCAAACCGGTCAAATCTCTCCCGCCGGTGTTTTGGCGGTGACCTTCACCAACAAAGCCGCCAAGGAAATGCTAAACCGTTTGTCGGCCATGTTGCCGCTCAATGTGCGCGGCATGTGGATTGGGACTTTTCACGGCCTGTGCAATCGGTTTTTGCGGGCCCATTGGAAGCAGGCCCAATTGCCCCAATCTTTTCAAATTTTGGACACCCAAGACCAACTCTCCGCCATCAAGCGCTTGTACAAGCAGTATTCGGTGGACGACGAGCGGTTTCCGGCCAAACAAACCCAGTGGTTCATTGCCGCCTGCAAAGAAGATGGTGTGCGCCCACCCGATGTCCAAGCGCGCGATGCAGAAGCGCGCAAGAAGGTGGAGATTTACCAACTCTACGAAGATCAATGCCAGCGCGAAGGCGTGGTCGACTTTGGCGAATTGATGCTGCGCAGTTATGAATTGCTGCGCGACAATGACGCCTTGCGCGAACATTACCAGCGCCGTTTTGGCCATGTGTTGATCGATGAATTCCAAGACACCAATCGCTTGCAATACGCCTGGATCAAACAACTGAGTTCGTCCAGCAGTGCGGTATTTGCCGTGGGAGACGACGACCAAAGCATTTACGCATTTCGCGGTGCACGGGTGGGCAACATGGCCGATTTCGTGCGCGAATTCGGTGTGCGCCATCAAATCAAGTTGGAGCAAAACTACCGCAGCCACAGCCATATTTTGGACAGTGCCAATGAGTTGATCAGCCACAACAAAGGGCGTTTGGGTAAAAACCTTCGCACCGACCAGGGACCGGGTGAACCGGTTCGGGTGCATGAGTCCACCAGTGACTTCGCCGAAGCGCAATGGATGGTCGAGGAGATGCGCCAGTTGTTGCGCGATGGTCAAAACGGCGATGGCAGCCAAGGTGTGCACAGTCGCAATGAGATCGCCGTGCTCTACCGCAGCAATGCCCAAAGCCGGGTGATTGAAACCGCTTTGTTCAATGCTGGCATGCCTTATCGGGTGTATGGGGGTTTGCGGTTTTTTGAACGCGCCGAGATCAAGCATGCACTGGCTTATTTGCGGTTGCTGGAGAACCCGCGCGACGACACCAGTTTCATGCGCGTGGTCAATTTCCCGCCCCGCGGCATTGGCACGCGCAGCACCGAGCAGTTGCAAGACGCAGCCCACAGCGCGGGATGCGCTTTGCACGATGCGGTGAGTGCAGTGAGCGGCAAAGCTGGGGCCAACCTGTCGGCTTTTGTGGCCAAGCTGGATGTGCTGCGCGAGCAAACCCATGGCATGGGATTGCGCGACATCATTGAAACCGTGATCGCCCACAGTGGTTTGGTGGAGCACTACCAAGCCGAGCGCGAAGGCGCTGAACGGGTCGAAAACCTGCAGGAGTTGATCAGTGCGGCGGAGAGCTTTGTCAGCTTGGAGGGTTTTGGCCGCGATGCGGTGGCCCTGCCAGTGGACATGGACACCGGTGAACCCGCAGACACCGGCGAGACTTTGTCGCCCCTGGCTGCGTTTTTGACCCATGCCGCATTGGAGTCGGGTGAAAACCAAGCATTGGCGGGCTCAGAGGCGATTCAACTGATGACAGTGCATGCGGCCAAGGGTCTGGAATTCGATGCGGTTTTTGTCACCGGCATGGAGGAGGGCTTGTTCCCCCATGAAAATGCCTTGAGCGACCACCAAGGTTTGGAGGAAGAGCGCCGCTTGATGTATGTGGCCATCACCCGCGCGCGCAAACGCTTGTACCTGAGCCACTCGCAGACTCGTATGTTGCATGGTCAAACCCGTTACAACATCCGCAGCCGATTTTTTGATGAATTGCCCGAACATGCCCTCAAATGGTTGAGTTCACCCGCACCCGGGCTCAACCCAGCGAGTGCCTGGGGCCCTTCGCGCGAGCCAGCACCGGTATCGTCCAGCACCGATTGGACCGCTGCCATCAAGCCCCTAGCCAATGCCAGTTCCCCCGGGGCGCACGCCTGGGTGCGGGGGGGCGTCCAGGTGTTTCACCATAAATTTGGTGAAGGAACGGTGTTGTCCTTGGAGGGGAGCGGCGAAGATGCCAGGGCACAGGTGAAATTTGGTCGCCACGGCATCAAATGGTTGGCCTTGTCGGTGGCCAAGCTGACACCGATTTGATCAGTCATGGCCCCGAAAGCTGGCTCAATGGCCCACAGGCCCCTCAGGCCAGTACATCTTCGCCCATGAAGCAGTCGCGAAAGCTGAAATAGATCGAGCAAAAAAACATCGCTGCCAGCAGCAGCATCATGGGCATCAGCATCAATTTGGCGGTATCCACACTGTCACTGATGACCGCCACGGCCGTGACCATCAATGAGCCTAACAGGGCTGCGCCCGCCCAACCCAAGACAAATACCGCAAATGCGCGCCAATTGCGCCAACATGCGACCGCACTGAAAAACAAACTTTTGGCCGGTGGCACGGCATACCAGTGGGTCAGCGCGGGTGCGTGCCAAAACAGCAAAGACAGTGGCAGGTACAACAAAGTGCTCAGCCACATGGCCGCTTGCACATCGCTTTGCATCAAGGTGTCCAGGTCGATGCTGCCCCCCAATAAATACAGCTTGGCAAATTGACCGTCATCGGTCAAAGCAGCCAAACCCAACACGGCACAAAATCCAATCGTGTACATGACCCCCAGCAACGCCATGTGTTTGCGCGATTGTGGGCCAGCCCGCAAACCCAGCCACAACAAGTGGGGCATGGGAAAGCGGCCTGCATCGGCTTCGCGCGTGGCGGCCATCAAGCCCAGGCTGGCCATGGGCAGCAAGGCCAAGCCCAAAAAACTTCCCGCGTAGGGGATCAGTGAACACAGCGATAGCAAACCCATGAACAAGAAAAACTGCCCTGTCATCGCCAGGGGTTGCCGCCAAAAAGTGCGCATGCCCATGCGCACCCAAATCAGACCTTGTTTGGCTGGCAAAAGGTGCAGTTTCATGCGTTCAAAACCATGGGTTGGTGGATGCGTTGGCCCAGCACCCGTTCAAAATGGCTCGGGTCATGGGCTTGCAGCATACTGGCCTCGCGCGGCAGGTGGTAATCCCATAAACGAGAAATCCAAAACCGCAATGCAGCCGCACGCAACATCGGGTTGAGCAGTTGCCGCTCCGGTGCTTGCAACGGCCGGACGCCTTGATAAGCCGCCAGCATGGCGGCGAAGCGGTCAGGGACAAAAACACCGCTGTCAAGGTCAATGCACCAGTCATTGAGGGCCACGGCGAGGTCAAACAACCAAGCGTCCACCCCGGCGAAATAAAAATCGAAAAAACCGCTCAGGTGTTCGCCTTCAAACAGCACATTGTTGCGAAACAAATCGGCATGCACAGGGCCACGCGGCAAGGCCTGGTGGGCCGATGATGCGGCCACATGGTTTTGAAATGCCAATTCGCTGGCCAGCAAGTGGTTTTGTGCTGGGCTCAGATGGGGCATGACAATGGGCGCGGTCTCATTCCACCAAGACAGGTTGCGCAAATTGGGTTGGCTCATCTCAAAGTTGGCGCCAGCCAAATGCATGCGGGCCAACATATCGCCCACAGCCTGGCAATGGCGTGACGTGGGATGAAGTTCGCTCTCCCCGCGCAACCGCTCAACCACCGCGGCAGGTTTATCGCACAAGGTGAACAAAATATCCCCTTGCGCATTGGACTGGGGCATGGGTACTTTGATGCCCTGTGCGGCCAAATGCTTCATCAATTGCAGGTAAAACGGTAATTGCGCATGGCTCAAGCGCTCAAACAAGGTCAACACAAAATCACCATGGGTGGTGGTTGCAAAGTAGTTGGTGTTTTCAATGCCGTCACAGATGCCTTGCAAGGACACCAACTGACCCAGTTGCAATTGCTGCATGAGTTGTTCGGCCTGTGGCTCAGAGACCTCGGTGAATACGGCCATTTAGGGTGCGTAAAGATGCGATTGAAGATTCATTGTACAAACTGGGCCAATGTGGTCCACACAGGCACAATCTCCATCATGCAAGACACATCCACCCTGTTGCTGGTCGACGGTTCCAGCTATTTGTACCGCGCTTTTCATGCCATGCCCGATTTGCGGGCCGATCGCAACGACCCGAACAGCCAAGCCACAGGTGCCATTCGTGGCATGGTCAACATGTTGCAAAGCCTGCGCCGCGAATACCCCACGCAACACGCGGTCTGCGTGTTCGACGCCAAAGGGCCCACGTTCCGCGACGAGATTTACCCGCCCTACAAAGCCACGCGCTCGCCCATGCCCGACGATTTGCGCAGCCAAATCGAACCCATCCACCGCTTGGTGCGCCTCATGGGCTGGCCGCTGCTCGATGTGCCTGGGGTGGAAGCCGATGACGTGATCGCCACCTTGGCCCACTTGGCGGCTGAGCAAGGCATGAACGTGGTGGTCTCCAGTGGTGACAAAGATTTGAGTCAACTGGTGAATGAACGCATCACCATCATCGACACCATGAACGGTAAGAAACGCGATGTGGCGGGCGTGACCGAAGAATTTGGTGTGCCGCCCTCACTGATGATCGATTACCAAACCTTGGTGGGCGACACCGTGGACAACGTGCCTGGTGTGGCCAAAGTCGGCCCCAAAACGGCGGCCAAGTGGTTGACCGAATACGGCTCCTTGGAGGCCTTGCTGGCCCGTGCCGACGAGATCAAGGGCGTGGCGGGTGAGAACCTGCGCCAAGCCCGTGATTGGTTGCCCACCGGCCGCCAACTCGTGACCATGAAAACCGACTGCAATTTGCAAGACCATGTGCTGGGTTGGCCATCTTTAGATGGCGTGTTGATGCGCGCCCCCGATGAAGTGGGCTTGATGGCGTTCTACAAGCAATACGGTTTCAAGGGTTTGGTGTCTTCGTTGGAAGGCGACAGCCAGGATAAGTCCTCAGTTCCCAAGGACGCCACTGCTGTGGGTGAGGTGGGGCAGTTGTTCGATGCGCCTGCGCTGACCGAGGCGGTCCAGGTGCATCACGACACGGTGCTCGACTGGTCCAGCTTCGACCAATGGTTGTTGAAGATCGAGCAAGCCGACCTTGTGGCCATCGACACCGAAACCACGTCGTTGGTGGAGATGCAAGCCCAGATCGTGGGCATCAGTTTGTGTGTCCAGGTTGGCGAGGCGGCCTACATTCCCTTGGCCCACAACGCGGCCGATGCCCCCACCCAATTGCCCTTGCAAGAGGTGTTGAGCCGTTTGAAGCCTTGGCTCGAAAACCCTGCCAAACACAAGCTGGGTCAGCACATGAAATACGACCGCCATGTGTTGGCCAACCATGGCATCGAGGTGCAAGGCTATGTGCACGACACCATGTTGCAAAGCTATGTGCTGGAAGTGCATAAGCCCCATGGCTTGGACAGCTTGGCCTTGCGCCATCTGGGGCGCCAGGGTTTATCGTATGAAGACCTGTGCGGCAAAGGGGTGCATCAAATCTCGTTTGCCCAGGTAGAGGTCAACAAGGCCGCGCAATACGCGTGTGAAGACGCTGATTTCACCCTCGGGGTGCACCAACGCCTGTGGCCCTTGTTGCAAGCCGATGACAAGTTGCGCTTCATTTACCAATTGGAAATCGACAGCAGCGAAGCGCTTTACCGCATCGAGCGCAACGGTGTGTTGATCGACGCCCCCACCTTGGCCGCGCAAAGCCATGCCTTGGGCCAACGCATCGTGCAACTGGAGCAAGACGCCTATGCGATGGCAGGCCAGCCTTTCAACCTGGCCTCGCCCAAGCAGTTGGGCGAAATCTTTTTCGACAAACTCGGTTTGCCGGTCATCAAAAAAACCGCCACCGGTGCGCGCAGCACCGACGAAGAGGTGTTGGAAAAACTCGCCGAGGATTACCCCCTGCCCGCGAAAATTTTGGAGCACCGATCGCTCTCCAAACTCAAAGGCACCTACACCGACAAACTGGCCCAACTCGCCAACCCCCAGACCGGTCGGGTGCACACGCATTACGCGCAGGCCGTGGCGGTGACCGGGCGTTTGTCCAGCAACGACCCGAATTTGCAAAACATCCCGATTCGCACCCCCGAGGGTCGCAAAGTGCGGGAGGCTTTCGTCGCCCCTGACGGTCATGTGATGGCCAGTGCAGACTACAGCCAAATCGAGTTGCGCATCATGGCGCACCTCAGTGGCGACCCGGCCTTGCTCAAAGCGTTTCATGAGGGGTTGGATGTGCACAAAGCCACGGCGGCAGAGGTGTTTGGATTGACCCCAGACACGGTGAGCAGCGAACAACGCCGCTATGCCAAGGTGATCAATTTCGGGCTGATTTACGGCATGAGCGCCTTTGGTTTGGCCAAGGCACTGGGCATTGACAACGGTGCGGCCAAGAACTACATCGAGCGCTACTTTCAGCGCTTTGCCGGCGTCAAGCGCTACATGGACGAAACACGTGCCCAAGCCAAAGCCCAAGGTTATGTCGAGACCGTGTTTGGCAGGCGTTTGTACTTGCCCGAAATCAATTCCCCCAATGGCCCACGGCGAGGCGGGGCCGAGCGTGCCGCCATCAATGCGCCCATGCAGGGAACAGCGGCGGATTTGATCAAGCTGAGCATGGTCAAGATCCAACAGGTGTTGGATGCGCAGCAACGTGGTATTCGCATGATCATGCAGGTGCACGATGAATTGGTTTTTGAAGTGCCCGAAGCCCAAGTCGATTGGCTCAAAAGCGAAGTGCCGCGCTTGATGGCCGAAGTGGCGCAGCTCAAAGTGCCCTTGCTGGCCGAAGTGGGTATCGGGGCCAATTGGGACCAGGCGCACTGAAAGTCAAACCATGAAAACCACTTTTCCTGCTCCTTTGCTGACGCATGTTTGTGACCTGGCGGTGACCATTGCAGCCCCCGTGGAGGTGGGCATGACCCCATCGGGTTTGCGCCGCATGATTCCCATCACCGGCGGTAACGTCACGGGCCCCTTGCTCAATGGCCGTTTGTTGCCTGGTGGCGCAGACTTTCAGTTGATCTTGGCCGATGGCACCCAAGCCCATTTGGATGCCCGCTATGTGATGGAACTGAGCGATGGCTCTCGGGTTTTTGTGCAAAACACCGCGCTGCGTGTGGCCTCTGCCGAAAACTCGTTGCGCATCATGCGTGGGCAACCCGTGGACCCGCAGGCGGTTTACTTTCGGTGTCAACCGCGACTGGAGGCCACCAGCCCCGATTGGTCTTGGCTCAATGAAAGCCAGTTCATTGGCACGGGCCAGCGTGCGCCCGATGGGGTTTTCTTGAGTTTTTACAAAGTGGTCTAGCGCTTTCGCCACTTCAAGGGTTTGCCAAAGTCTTGCGCATTGTGTGGAGAATGGGTTGTTACTTTTTCACAGGAAACCCAAATGTCTTTTGCATACGTGATTGTGGAGATGCAAATCTCTGATGCCGAACAGTACAAACACTACATGGCGGCGGCACCCGAGTCGATCAAGGCCGCTGGCGGCGAGTATTTGGTGCGGGGCGGCCCTTTGGAGACCTTGGAAGGAGAGTGGAAACCCAAGCGATTGGCCATGCTGCGTTTCCCCAGCTATGCCGCGGCCAAAACTTGGTATGACGGCGAGATGTACCGCGCGGCCCGTGCCCAACGCGAAGGGGCCACAGCCTTTTTCAATGCGGTATTGGTCGAAGGTGTGGCGGCCCCGGTTTGAACCGATGGGCGGGCTATTCCCTAGGCCACTTGGATGACGATTTTTCCGATGTGCTGGTTGGTCAGCATGTGCGCTTGCGCCTCGCTGATCTGGTCAAATTCAAACACCCGATGGACCAAAGGGCGCATTTGCGCCTGGCCCAACAGCGGACCCAAGTCGCGCGCCATGGCCTGAAAACAAGCGATGCGCTCGGCCATGCTGCGGGTGCGAAAGGTCACGCCAATCAGTTGCAAGCGCTTGAGCGCCAAGTCGTCGAGGTTGATCTCGCCACCCATGCCGCCCAAGCGGCCAATTTGCACCCAGCGGCCTTTGATGGCCATGGCCTGCATGTGCTCGGTGATGGCACCACCGCCCACCGAGTCGAGCAGCAAGTCCACCCCGTGATCGGGTGCGATGGTCTGAATGCGTTCGGGCAGTTTGTCTTGGCTCAAGTCCACCAAATGGGTGAAGCCCAGGCCCGCCAAATCGGCCAATTTTTGCGAACTGCGGCTGCTGCCGATGATGCAGCGCACCCCCAAAGCCCGGGCGATTTGGGCCGCAGCCATGCCCACACCCGAGGAGGCCGCGTTGATCAGCAGCACATCGCCCGTGGACACCTGGCCGTTGGTGACCATGGCATCGTGGGTGGTCATGTACACATTGGGAAAGGCCGCTGCTTCGTGCCACGACCAATGCGCGGGCTTGGGCATGACCAAGCGCTGGTCTACCGCCAAAAACTGGGCGTTTGCACCGCTCACGCAGTGGCCCATCACGGCCAAGCCGCTGGCCAGCGAAACACCTTCACCCACGGCCACCACTTCGCCTGAAAACTCAACACCACAGGGGCGTGGTTCACCGCTTCGATGGGCTTTGCGCGGGCCGATCTCGCCCCGATTAACGGCCGTTGCTTGAATGCGAACCAACACCTCGCCGGCTTTGACCTGGGGTTTGTCCACTTCGTTGATTTCAATTTGACCGCCCAGTTCGGGGTGCGCATGTATGAGGGCTGCTTTCATGGTTTTTTCTGTAGCCTTGGTGACGGTTTGGTTGCGCAACAGTCTATATGATGGATTGCACGAACACAGGCCCAGGCCCGATCTGGGCCACGCATTCATCACCTAGGAAGTGCCATGTTGAAGGTCGCTGTCATTGGGGCCGGTGCCGCTGGTTTGTGCGCCGCCAAGCATTTGAAAGCCCAAGGTGTGGCCATCACCATTTTGGAGATGGGCAGCCACATCGGTGGGCTTTGGGTTTATGAAAACGACAACGGATTGAGCCCAACCTATCAATCCTTGCATGTCAACAGTGAAAACCGCGTCACGGCCTACGTTGACTTTCCCTTTCCTGCCGACGCGCCGCTGTACCCCGATCACCGGCAAATGAGCGACTATTTGCGCGCCTATGCCGGGCATTTTGATCTGGTCAAGCTCATCCGTTTTCGCTCACCAGTGGAAGCGGTGCAAGCCGATCCTGGGCACGCTGGGCCTTCTTGGTATGTCACCGTGCGCGGTCAAGACAAAGAGCGGTTTGATGCGGTGGTGGTCGCCAGTGGCCACCAAGGCGTGCCCTTGCACCCGCCCTTTGCCCGAGATTTTGCGGGCCAATACCTGCATGCGCACCAGTACCGCGTGCCAGAGCCCTTCAAGGGCCAGCGGGTCTTGGTGGTGGGCATTGGCAACAGCGCATGCGACATTGCCGCCGATGTGTGCACCCAGGCCCAATCCACAGTGATCGCCGCGCGCTCGCCAGTGCTGCTGATGCCGCGCATGTTTTTGGGGGTACCGACCTCGCGGGTGCTGGCCAAAGTAGAAAAGCCCTGGGTGCCTTGGCCAGTGCGGCGCTTTTTCCGCACTTTGGTGTCGCGCATGGCGCACGGCACCATGGAGCAGTGGGGCTTTCGCACCCCCACGAAACGCACCCACCCGGCAGGCCACCATTTGTTGATGGGGCATTTTGTGTGGGGCCGCATCAAAGCCAAGCCAGGCATCGCCGCCATCCATGGCCATGATGTGCACTTTGATGATGGCACGGTGCAGGCCTTTGACAGCATCATTGCCGCCACCGGCTACCGCGTGGATTTGCCCTTTTTGCGGCCAGAGATTTCGCCGGTTGAGGGCCACTGGTTGCGCTTGTTTCACCGCGTGGTGCACCCCCAGCAACCGGGCTTGTACTTCATGGGGTTTTTCAATGTCAGTGGCGGCGGCAACATCCGAATGATGGACGACCAAGCGCAATGGATCGCTGGCTTGGTCAATGGCCGCTGCGGCTTGCCCAGTGTGGGCGAGATGAACCGCGCCATCGACCAAGAGCGCATCACCATCCAAAAGCTGTATCCCGACAGCCCGCGCTATGGCTTGGAGTTGGACCCGGTGGATTACCGTCGACAACTGGCGCGGGTGCAGCGCATCCCCGCCAGACCTTGAACCTGTTGCCTTGAAAACCAAGCCATGAACACAGATATTTTGTTGAGTGTACAAGACCATATCGCCACCTTGACCTTTAACCGACCGCAATCCCTCAACAGCCTGAGCCTGGGATCGATACAAACCCTGCTGCAACAACTGCGTGACTTGTCGGTGCGAAGCGATGTCCGCGCCTTGGTGCTCACTGGTCAAGGGCGTGGTTTTTGTGCGGGCTGGCAACTCGACATGGACCAGGTGCCTGGCATTGAAGGCGAGTCGCTGGGGGTGCGCCAATCCCATTTGATGGCCGAGTACTTCAACCCGGTGATCGAAGCCTTGAACGACTGCCCCTTTCCCACCTTGGCCGCTGTCAACGGTGTGTGTGCGGGAGCCGGTGTCAGCCTGGCTTTGGCCTGTGATGTGGTGATCGCCCATCAAAGCGCATCATTTGTGATGACGTTTGCGCCGCGTTTGGGCCTGATCCCCGACCTGGGTGCCACCTGGAAGATGCCGCGCCTGGTGGGTTGGGCCCGCGCCCAAGCCACGGCGCTGCTGGGTGAGCGCATCAGCGCCGAGCAAGCCGCCCAATGGGGCATGATTTGGCGCGCAGAGCCCGATGCCGAATTTCAAAGCGCTGTGCACGACACGGCCCAACGCCTGAGTGAGGGCCCGCCGGGCATTGCCAAAGAGGTGCGCCAGGCCCACCATGCGGCCCAAAACAACAGCTTGGCCCAACAACTGGATTTGGAGCGTCAACGCCAGCGGGTGTTGCTCGATTCACCCCACTTTTTAGAAGGCGTGGCGGCGTTTGTGCAAAAGCGTGAGCCGAAATTTGGCGATTGATGAAACCCCAGGGCAGGGTAAGGGGCTGATGGGCCATCGGGGGCCCTGGATGGAGATTGAATACAAGAGTTAACCCTTGCTCATCAGGGTAAATCCATCTGATTTTTCAGGGAAACCACCTATTTGGTCCAACCATTTGTGCTTAAAAATCATTTGCAATCTTGGTGACCCCATCGAACAAAACCCAGTCCTGCAGATGATTGACCTCAGCCCCGTTTTCGTCCCCAAAGCCGCCGATGTGCTGGCCGAGACTTTGCGCGAGCAAATCCTCAATGGGCGTTTGGGCGTGGGCTCGCTGTTGCCCAACGAGCGCGAGTTGTCGGAGCGGGCGGGCTTGTCGCGCACCTCGGTGCGCGAGGCCTTGCGCATCTTGGAGGTCGAGGGCTTGATCGCCACCCGCACGGGCCGCAATGGCGGCTCTGAGGTGGTGCGCCCCACCAGCGCCACGCTGGAGCGCTCGATTGGCATCTTTATCCGGGGCCACAACATCCGTAACCAATCGGTGCTCGAGGTGCGCGAAGCCATCGAGCCGCAAGCGGCGCGCTTGGCCGCCTTGCACCACCAAGCCGACGACTGGGCGGCCCTGGAGCAAGCGCACGAGAAATTGCTCCATGCGGGCGAAGACATCCCGGCTTTTTTGCAAGCCAATTTGGATTGGCATGTGAGCGTGGTGCGGGCCAGCCACAACGAGTTGTTGATCGCTTTCATCAGCGCCATCTCAAGCTCGGTGTATGCGGCCACCGATTTGGCCGGGTTCAATTCTGCGGACGTGCGCCATGCCGTGGGTGTGGCGCATCAACGGGTGATGGAGGCGATTGGCGCGCGCCAGGCAGATTCGGCCGCGCGTCGAATGGGGCGGCATGTGGGTGCGTATGTGCACAGCGTGAGCACCCGAGACGATGTGAAAGAGACGGCTTGAGATGCGCTGTCGCAGCGCCAGTCGTGTGATGGCAACCACAAAACAGCAGGGTATACAGCCCTGAGGAGACAACATGGCGGGGATTGTGGGCATTGATGTCGGCGGGACTTTCACCGACTTGTATTTTTCAGGGGGCGCTGGGCAGTCGCACCACATTTTGAAGGTGCCATCGACCCCGCAAGACCCATCGGTGGGCTTGCTCCATGCTTTGGAAAAAGCCCATTTGCATCCCCATTCGCTTGACGCCATCTTGCACGGCACCACCATTGCCACCAATGCCGTGATCGAGCGCAAGGGCGCCCGCTGTGCCTTGATCACCACCAAAGGCTTTCGCGATTTGCTGGAGTTGGGTCGGCGCGACCGGCCCCAGATGTATGGCTTGGAGGGCGTGCACGAGCCCTTGGTGCCGCGCGAGTTGCGCTTTGAAGTGGACGAGCGTTTGGACCACGAAGGCCAGGTGCTGCGCCCACTCGACGAGGCCGGCCTGCGCGCCGTGGCCGAGGCCTTGCAAGAGTTGAAGGTCGAGGCGGTGGTGATTTCTTTCATGCACGCCTACGCCAACACCGCCCACGAGGACCAAGCGCGCGCCATTTTGCACACCATCAACCCCGCTTGGGAGTTGGTCACCGCCACCTCGGTGGTGCGCGAATACTATGAGTTTGAGCGCACCAGCACAGCGGTGGTGCAGGGCTATTTGCAACCCTTGGTGGCGCGCTATGCGCGCAACCTGGCCGACAAACTCAAGGGCTGGGGCTACGAACGCGAAGTGGCCATCATGCAGTCCAACGGTGGCGTGGCCCCGTTGCGCCAACTCAGCGAGCGCGCCGCATACATCGTGCGCTCTGGCCCAGCCGCTGGGGTCACGGCCGCAGCGCGCATCGCCGCAGAGTCGGGCTTCAGCCATGTGATCACCGGTGACATGGGTGGCACCAGTTTTGACGTGGCCGTCATCATCAACGGCGAACCCGAGGTGGCCGAACTCACCAACCTGGACTTTCGCATTCCCATGCGTTTGCCCATGATCGATGTGCACACCATTGGCGCAGGTGGCGGCAGCATTGCCCACCTGGACCGGGGTGGCATGTTGCAAGTGGGCCCGCGCAGTGCAGGCGCCATGCCTGGCCCCGTGGCCTATCGACGTGGCGGCACCGAAGCCACCGTCACTGACGCCAATGTGGTGTTGGGCCGCATCAACCCTGACAGCCGCATGAATGGCGACGGCACCACGCTGGACGTGGCCGGTGCCCGCGCTGCGGTGCAGCGCTTGGGCGCACAAATGAACCTGGGGCTGGAGGAAACCGCTGAAGCCATTTTGGCCGTGGTCAACCAACGCATGGCGGGTCGCATGCGCTTGATGTCGAT
>Ga0214923_10000954_pt1 | contig 42306 bp, 30 predicted proteins | sample LL1510_MetaG_FD_177993 | JGI IMG/M metagenome (GOLD analysis project Ga0214923, IMG submission 177993) | Freshwater microbial communities from Lake Lanier, Atlanta, Georgia, United States - LL-1510 | ecosystem: Environmental > Aquatic > Freshwater > Lake | place: USA: Georgia | collected... | reverse complement strand
AAAGTAAATTTAAAAATTTTCATCCTGCTTTTCATTCTATCACACCAGAAGGTTTAAACTCTAGATTGACATTTTTACAACAGTGCATGAGACCAGGTGACACAATACCTACTGTCACCCAAACAGGTGCCGGAACACTAAGTTATAATTATCAAGATGCTTTCAATAGTGCTTTTGGTTCACCACCAATATTGGTTTTAAGATTTGGTGATTTTTGGCATACTAAAATTGTACCAACTAATTTATCTATAAAATTCGATAAAGTGGCTAATTATGACATAAATCCAGAAGGTATAGGAATTCAACCAATGGGTGTTTCAATAGATTTATCATTCAATTTTATTGGTGGTCACGGAATTGCTGCTCCTGTTTCTAGATTACAAAATGCATTATCATTTAATTATTATGCTAATACTGAACTTTACGATGAACGAGCTGAAGTTACAGAACAAGACCTAACAAAAAAATATGATTTAGAGTTCAACGAATTAAGAAATCTTAGTCCACAAATAAAACCACAAAATAATATCCCGTCAAATCTACCACCAATAGGTGACATTAAAACATCCACAGTAGATGCAAATGGTAATCTAAGTGGAACAATATCATACGAAAAAATAATGGACGAATTAATAACTAAGTCTGAAACATATGTAAAACAAACAAGAAATAGTTTAAGTCTTATTTCTGATAATTTCGGTTTGGGTTCTCTATATATAATCAATACAGATAGACAGTTTGAGGACGGTGAGTTTGATGTCAACTCCACAAAAATATACGGAAAGTCTTCAAAATTTCAAAATAAAATAGATTTATTATTTAATGAAACAAAAGACGATATTGAAAATGAGACAACACCATTATTGGCATCACTAAATTTAAAAAATTTCAATAACTCCGATAAAAGAAAAATTAAAAGACAACTAAAGAAAATGGTTGACAAAAGAAAATCATCTTATATTAACTTAATAGATGAAAATAATAATAAAATATCTTTAGAAGAAAAAAATTTAATAAGTGTTAAAAATGGGTCATCGGTTGATAAATTAAATTTTGTTGGATCTGCTAGAGATGGATTTATAAACGAGAGAGGAAAGGCAACAATTTACACACTAACAGGAACTACTGATGTCGATCCCGGAGAGAATTTAGCGAATACTCTTTTAGAATTGAAAAACGATTATTTTATTGTTGCTACCGACATGAATACTTTCATAACAAAATTAAAAGAATATAAAATAATAGATATTAATAACACATGGAAAGATAATTTTGATTTTGATTTATTTATCGGGACATCAAATGTAACTAATGCGGACAAAAGAACAAATATGGTTTTTGGCACAGATATAATAAAAGATATTGATAAATTTATAGACGAAATTGTAGAACCAATAGACGCAAATGAAAAACAAAAATGGAAAGATTATTTTGGAGTTAATTTGGGTTATGAAAATAATACAACAATAGATGGAAAAATATATCAAAAATACACACAACAAAATGATATCTTAAAAGAAAGATTCAAAAAATTTGATGATGAGTATTTTACACAAAAGTTTAATATTTACAACCCATACAATAAAAGTAAAAAAAGAATTGTTAATTTTTCAACACAAGTACCAACAAATCAAAATGATGCACAAGTATTGGAAAAAATAAAATCAGACGACAACACACCAGGAAATACCTATAACTTTAAAAATAAAGGTTTCAAATAGTATGCAATACTTCAATAGATATCAAAATTTTTTAATAAATGGTCAACAAACTGTTGTACCATTTGTAAACATTGGTTTTAGAACCACAGATCAAAATTATGTTTATATAAAAAATAAATCTAGATTAGATAAAATAAGTAATGAAAAATATGGTTCACCATATTTTGGTTGGTTAATTATGGCCGCAAATCCATCTTTTGGTGGTTTAGAAAGTGAAATACCTGATAATGCCGTACTAACTATCCCTTTTCCATTAATAAATGCATTGAAAGACTACAAAAGTGCTATAGATACACATATTTTTTATTATGGCCGTTAATGATCCTGAAAAATTTAGACAAATTTATAATTTAGAAAATCAAATCTACGTAGAATCTGATTATGATAATATTATTATTATTGACCCAAATAAAGTTTTAGACGGTAATAATCAACCGGTAGATAGGTTTGTGCAACAAGAAAATCTAGTTATGTACGCAAACCTAGAAACAAAAATAATACCAAGAACAAAATTAGCGATAGGTGAAAGTTTTGATAGTCCTGTTAACAATACAACAATAGCTTCTTTAGTGTCAGGTGATGACGATCTAAACTTAAATTTTTTAAAACCAAAAGGGAAAGATTATTTTGATACTAGTTGGTCTGACGAATTTACAGGTAGAGGTTCAAGACAAGGTAAGGGTATTAATCAAAATGGTACTTATAGTACCGGACCTAACAATAATAAAGTTTTCAAAAGTCGAGTTTTAAATTTTGAAGATACGCAGACACTAGGAATAACCTCGATAAGTGTTAAAATATCTTCTATCGGAGTACCAACAGTTGATATGAGATTAACTGATGTAAGAGGTAGGGCATTATTTGAACAAGGTGAAAATTCACTATACTCGGTTTTTTTTAACCTACCTTACCCAACTTTTTATTTAGTTTTAAAAGGATTCTATGGTAAGGCGGTTAGGTATCAACTAACCCTTTTAAAATTTAATGCTAAATTTAATTCAGATTCAGGTAACTTCGAAATAACATTAAACTTGATGGGTAGAAATAGTGCTATACTTGCTGATAGTATTGTTTCTTTTGCTAGACATAGCCCTAAAATGTTTAGAACACAAGTTACCACAACAAAAAAAACATCAAATTCAAGTTCAACAGGTGTAAACAAAACATCTCAGAATATTAATAGTACTACTATAGGTAAACAAAAATTAAGTGAGGTTTATTCAATTTATAAAAGTAAGGGGTTAATAGATAAAACCTTTCCTGAGATAGATATGGAAACATTTATTTATAGGGCGAATAAATATGACGAAAATGTTGCTAAAAAAATTAATGAAGGTGATTTTGATGTTATAAACGATATTACTGATTATCAGAATACATTAAATGAATTAAAACAAAAAATTTATCTAAACACTATTGATGATTTTTTAGATGTCTCTGAAAGAATATATTCTAACGGAAAAGTATATTACCCATACTTAGAGTCGCTAGACTACCAAAAAAGAATTGATAAGAAAAAATTTACTCAAGGGGAGTTCGATATTCTAATAAAAAGTTTAGACTCAAATACTAGTTTTGGTAAAAATGGAAAATACAAACTTCCAGGTAAAAAAGGAGAGGAATCTGGGGAAATACAAAATACACTAAAATTTAGTGATTTAACAACTGTTAATTTAGATTTTAATAGTATTAGTACATCTGATTTTGAAAAAACATATGAAATTAATTATGGTTCTGTTCCAACTACAGACCAATTAAACAAATTTATAACAGATTTTAAAACGACTAATAAATTTAAGTCAACAATATATGATAATAGTGGAAAACCAATACAGCAAAATCCAGAACTTTGGTTTTTTGGTGACAAAGTAGACTCACCAACAGAATATTATAGTGATAGTTTTTTAGATAAATTAAATAAAATGTCTAATCTGTTAGAATCTAAAAGACAAATAATAGAAAATGCTTTATCTGAAGAGTTAAAAAACATTTTAGTCAATGACCCCAATGGAGGTTTAGGTTTTGAACCAACTATGAGAAACGTTTTTGCTGTTTTGTTTGCAGGATTAGACGCGTTTTACAGAATGATGGAAGATGTGCACACAAACGCATGGAAACAAAGAAAAAACCCAATAAGGTTAAGTACTATTTTACCAAGCGGAAACAATGTTGGTACGGATGCGATAAATATAGTTAATGGTAGTGCTGAGTTAAATAAAGAAAACACTGTTTATCCTTGGCCTCAATATTATGAACTAGAAAGAAATAAGGACGGTACAGAACAATACACTATAAAATACCCTGGAGATGCAACATCAATACAAAAAACAAAGGCATACAACGCAACAACATGGCCTGAGATTTCATTTACTGAAGAATTTATTGCCGCGTCTTTAGAAAAAAATACACCTGTAACTCCACAAGTCACAGGAAATCAAAATACTAATACTGATTATGTATCAATATCCGCAATAGAATTTCCTTTTAATGATTTACCTTATGGTGTTATTTCTGATGTTAGTTTTTTATATGAAATTTTCGAAAGATCATATTTAGGATCTAACTATAATAAACTTAATAGAGGTAAATATAAAAATGACCAAATAGATAAATTTTTATCGGATATTGAAGGTGAAAATATTAAAAATTCATTAACATTGAATACTAATCCATTTTTAGTAAATACGCTTAAAAATATAAATGCAAGTTTTGTGGGATATTTGAATAATTTGAAAACAATTTCAAGTAATGGAACAGGACCTAGCTGGGTTAATTATTCTAATTCGACATATAATACTCAACAAATAAAAAATTATATAGACGGAGGGTATAATAAAGTATATAGTAATGACACTCTCGATGGAATTTCTATTGCCGTAGCTGGTAACATTCCATTAAAAGATAAAATAAAAGACTTCATTAATAATACAAAATCAAGTGAGGAATATTTTTTAGATCCATACCCATTTAATGACATTAATTGGTTAAAAGAAAATTTACAAGATGGTAATAATATAACTAGCGTCAGGGATTTTTATGAAACTAAATCATTAATTTATTTAGACGATAAAAAAACAATCGCAAGACTATATGAAAATGAAAATATACAAAATATAAATTTGTTTGTTAATAAATATGGATTTGAAAATTATAGTGAAGCAAATTATCTAGTTGATCAAGAAAATCAAGTTATAGTATCATCAAGAGACAGTTTATCAAATTATTATGGAAATAAAAAACTAGAATATTTATATTTAACCGAATCATATGTTGAATACGGAAATGAATACTCAGGAAATGTTAAAAACTATCAGACAACATCTTTTTTAAATACCCCTTATTTTATAAACGCACTACAATCAGGTGTCGAAAAATCTAAAAACATAAATGAAAAGACACCATATACCGCTTTAGGATACCTTTTTTTAAATTCATTACCACTTATAACAACAAAAGAAAAATTAAAACAAACAATTAATAGTAATGACAAACCAACTGATTTAGATTATTTAGCAGCAACTTTTAATAAATTTTCAGCAATCCACAAATTACCATATGCCTGGGTTTTAAAATACGGGTCAATATGGCATAGATATAAAAAAGTAGTAGAAGAACAAGTCGATATTTTAGATGATGTTTGGAAAGATTTTGATTTCAAAACTAATTATGACCCGATAAACTCAGCAACGACAACTTCTTATTCTGGTGATTGGGTAGGAAATATAGTACTACAAGAAACCACATCCGTAACAAATACTTCAACAACGGCTGACACTATAACTACCGGTTTCTTTTTGAAGACAATAAATGACGTTTATAGGTTTTTTTATAATAAAGATTTAGATATACTCCAATCCCCTACTTATAATAATTTTGTTAAAATAAGTAATGACTATGGGTTTAAAGTGGTTAATTCCTACAATAGATTTTATGATAAAGGTTTTGATAATACTCAAACAGGTAGAACTATAACAATAAAAAATTATCACGAATATTTTGAAAAACCAAACGGAGATGATACTAAAATATTAGTAATACCTAGTATGGGTGCATTAACTTTTAATCAGGGCGAATTTGAATGTTTCAATAATTTAAATAAAAAAACAGAAGAAATGTTCAATAACAATTCTGTTTATAACGGTTCGGTAAGATCTTTATGGTCGGCACCTAATTTTGGTTATTATAATAATAATTTAATTAAAAAACCAGCATATAATGAATACATTAAAGCAAAAAATATTGGATGGTCAACTGCTTTTGAACTAATAGGTAACCAAGAAAGTTATTCTAGTATTGAAGAAATTTTCGCACTTTTTGAACCAAATATTTTAGATGAATTTGAAAGACTGTTTTTAACATTTTGTGACCCAAAACCTAAAGCCGACGAATTAATACTTGAAAAGGAACAAACAAACGCAACAATAACAACCATTGGTCAAGTTAAAAATGTAAAACAAAAAAGATTATATGATCAAATAGAATCCTTATTTTTAATACCTAAAAATGGTGTTGACTTATCGGGTGACGACATAAGTGATGGAAAAAGTATTGCAAAATCACAAATGAATAATTTCGCATCATCTTTAAAAGATTTTTTAACTTTTGACTGTGTGTTGAAAATGGGTAACCCATCAAACTTTGAAAGAAAATCATTCAATTATTTCACAGAAGACAACCAATTTAAACCCTTAAACTTTACTAATCCAACACAATATGTTAAAGGATCTTTACCTGGAGATGTCTTGAACACAAGTTTATTACAAAGCCAATCCCAATATCCTGATGAATGGGCAACATTGAGAAAATATGTCGGAGAATTTAATCAAAAAGATATTGTATATAGTAATAGTGGATCGGCAATTACTGACTTTTTCATAAAAAATAACATTGGATTTTCAAAAAATAATATAGAAGTATTATACCCATTAATAAGACTATATGCTAAAGAAAAACTTTTAGATAATAATTTTAACGGACCTAAATTTAATGGAAAAATTAAATCTTTTATGTTAGAACAGAGATCTTTCAATTCTGACATATTGGAAGGCACCCTTAGATACTTAAAAAATAATTTAGATGACACTAAAATACAAACAAATAGTATTAATAGTAAATTAGCAGGCAATGTTACAAAATTAGAATATTACACAACATTAAAAACAATGAATGATAAGTGGATTTCTGGTACTGATTTTTTAAATAAAACTATTTTTGAAGATTTTTTATTTTTAGATAGGGCTAACAGAGATATTGGTGATAAAGTAACAATAGATATTAGTGAAATGTCAACTTTGTTAGAGGATCCTAATAAAAGTTACCTACAATTAATAAGTACAATATTAGAAAAAAATAGATTTTTATTTTTTGCGATGCCGGCTTATTTTAATTTTTTCGGTCTACAAGAGGCGATTCTAAAGGGAACACCCATACCTGTGGATATCCCTAATTCGTTGTTTGGTACATACTTAGACGTTGACTATATTGACTCTAGACCTAAGTTTCTATGTGTTTATATTGGTAAACCATCAGAACATCCGGCAAGTGATGCAAAATACGTAAGATATAAAGATGATGCATTTGATTTAAGAAAATACGACAATCCGGTTAAAAAATCCTATGGACCTGATACTGATTTTTCTAAAAATAATAGGGTCGTTGGATTCGCGGTGGATTATGGAATACAAAATCAAAGTATTTTTAAAGGAATTGATTTAGATATGTCAGAAAAAAAGAACACTGCAGAATCTAATAGATTAATAACTGAATTGGCTAATAGAGGTGCGGGTAACGAAGTGTCACAACAAACAGTATCACTTTATAGTATATACAAAGCAAGATCATATACAACCACAGTTAAAAGTATGGGTAATGCTATGATACAACCAACGATGTACTTTAATTTAAGACACGTTCCATTATTTTATGGACCATATTGGATTATGTCAGTAAACCACGACATCTCACCTGGAAAATTTGAAACAACTTTTAAAGGGGTTAGAATGCCTTTATTCTCTTTACCTGAACCAAATTCACTTTTAGAGTCGGTTAATAAAAACTATACACAGTATTATAAGGAATTAATTTTAAATAGAAGAAAAATCACCGAACAACCAAATATTGTAAACTTGAACGATGTCAACGTTAAAACAAATGCCGGTGCGTTACAAGGGTCTGAAAAAACTTGTGAAGAAAAAGTACAAAATACAAAATATAATGATAAAGAGTTTTTCGATATTAATATTACAAATATAAGTGAAAGCGAAATTATCGATCTTATAAATACAAAACAAGGATTAAACCAAATTTTAAAACCACTTTATTATGGTATTATAAAAACAAAATATCTAAACACACAAAATGGTGTGGTTTGGTCAACACCAAATTATAATTTATTTAATATTTCAGCACTTAATGAATATAATCAGGATTTAGTAAATTCATATGTAAAAGGTTTAGTGTGTGCCACAACATCTTTACAAAATCAAGATGTACCTTATCCGTATTTTACTTTTGAATCTTTTTCTAATTGTTTTGATTTTTACAATGAATTAGTTAAAACATACTCCTCTGTTATTGAACAACTGAAAGAAAGTAGTACAAAAACAACAACAAAAGAAAAATATGCCGAGGCTTATACAATCTTTACTTTATTTTGGGATCAAGCAAGATACATTAAAGAAGGTGGAGGTAACGGTTATTACGGTGAATTACCAAAAAGTAAAAATGATTTTATATTAAGATATAATGAAAAAGTAATACCGTCTAATGTTTCAATTTATCAGGCTTATAATACTTATGAAAAAATATTTCAGAACTCTTTTGATACTTTTTTCCCTTAATCTATATTTATATAAAAAAAACTATGAGTAATGTAAAAAATTTATTAGACGACTATTTGAGAAAAGATACTAGAATATCTGAAAAACAAATAGATGATAACCATAAACAAGTTTGTGACTTGGATACTGGTGATTGTTATACGATTAGAATGAAGGACGGTCTTATTGAGAGAGTAGACAACACCATGAAAACTAATAGAACATTAAGAGTTGAAACACCTACCGGTGTTAAGACATTATTGAATGGTTAAAAAAATGTAATATGAACACAGAAAAAAAAATATTAGAAGAAATAAAAAGAATTAAACAAATTAACAGTTACATTCTTAATGAACAAGACCCTTTAGCCGCAGGTGCAGAACCACCCGCTGATCCAGCAGCAGGTGCAGAACCACCAGCAGATCCAGCAGCAGGTGCAGAACCACCAGCAAATCCAGCAGCAGGTGCAGAACCACCCGCTGATCCAGCAGCAGGTGCAGAACCACCCGCTGATCCAGCAGCAGGAGCTGACGCAGGGGCCGCTGGTGGAACAGAAGTTCCTGAACCGATTGATATTGCAAATGATCCAGATGTTGAGGAAGTTGGTGCAGAAAAAGAAGGTGAAGAAGGTGAAGAGGATACAGAAGAAATTGACATTACAGATTTAGTTACAGCACAACAAGAAATTAAAGATAAACAAGATTCTTTCATGGATGATATGATTGCAAAACTTGATGACTTACAATCTAAATTACAAAACATGGATCAAATAATAAACAAGATTGAAAATTTAGAAACAAAGTTAGATAGATATAGAGAAAAAACACCAGAAGAGAAACTTATGTTAAGATCTTTAGATTCATATCCATATAATCAAAAATTAACTGATTTTTTTGACGATAAAAAAGTAGAAATGGATAAATCAGGAAAAAATGAATATGTTTTAACCGCAGATGAAGTGGAAAACTTTTCTCCAAATGAAGTAAAGAAAACATTTAATATTTACGACGACGAAGAAGAACAAATGTAAAAAATATAAGGGACCACAAGGTCCCTTTTTTATTTGACATTCTACCAAATTCACTTATAATTGTTATAGATAAAAGAGTTAAAAATTAAAAACAAAATCTATGGCAAATTCAATTGACGCAGTACTTGCACAGTACGAAAAGAACTCACAACCAAGTGGGTCACCGAGACAAAACATCTCACAAGAAGACAGAATGAAAAAGTATTTTTCTGCAATTCTTCAAAAAAATGAAAAATCAGCACAAAAAAGAATTAGAGTGTTACCTACAAAAGACGGTTCATCACCATTTGTTGAGGTTTGGTATCACGAAATTCAAGTTAATGGGCAGTGGGTTAAGTTGTATGACCCTGAAAAAAATGACAACGAAAGATCTCCTTTAACAGAAGTTTATAATGAACTTATTTCAACAGGTAAAAAAGAAGATAAAGAATTGGCTTCACAATACCGTTCACGTTTATTTTACATCGTAAAAGTTATTGATAGAGATAATGAACAAGACGGTGTTAAATTTTGGAGATTTAAACACAACTACAAACAAGAAGGTGTTTTAGATAAAATCCTTCCTATTTGGAAAGCAAAAGGTGACGTAACAGATTCAGAAAAAGGTAGAGACCTTATTATTGAACTAATCAAAGCAAAAACACCACAAGGAAAAGAATACACTGTTGTTCAAACAATTATGTATGATGATCCGGCTCCATTACACACAGATAAAGAAATCATGGAAGGTTGGTTACAAGATGAGTTAACTTGGAATGACGCATACTCTAAAAAACCTGTTGAGTATTTAGAAGCTGTTGCCGTAGGTGAAACACCTATGTGGAACTCAGAACTTAAAAAATATGTTTATGGTGAAGAGGCTGAAATCTCATTAGGTGGCACACAAAAAGAAGAAACACCTATTGTTGACCCACAAGCAAATGATGAACCATCAGAAGAATTACCTTTCTAATTTAAAATATTATGAATAAGATAGCACAAAAAATGTATGAAGCCCTGACCTTGAAATATAGGTCAGAAATGGCTGAAGCCGAAGCAACACTTTTAGTTTACTTTAATAATTCTGTAGGTATTGGAGAACACCCACAACACTTAGAGGAAATGGATAGGTTTGTTGAGAAAATGACAAACGCAAAAGATAAGCTTGAAATGTTGGAAACTGTTTACAAATACAATGTCAAAAGAGATGAAAAGTTTGAAGTAACTGAAGACATGTTAAAAATTTTAAACGAACAAAAAGAAGAGGATGGCAATTAAAAAAAAAGTTATATCATTAGACAGCATTAAAGATAAATTTTCAACTAAAACAAAGTATAAACCGGAATCTTTTTACAGTTGTGGTGATGCTTTTATGGATGCTTGTGGTTTACCGGGACCGGTAATGGGCGGAATAAATATGTTTTTAGGTCATTCAAATACTTCAAAAACAACTGCTATGATTTTAGCCGCCGCTGATGCGCAACGTAAAGGCCATTTACCTGTATTGATAATTACTGAAAAAAAATGGAGTTGGGAGCATGCAATAGAATTAGGATTAGAAGTTGAGAAAAATGAAGACGGTGAATATGACGGTATGTTTATTTTTAATGATTCTTTTGATGTGATTGAACAAGCAACTGACTTTATTAATGACATACTAGATGCTCAAGAAAAGGGAGACATACCATATAGTTTGTTATTTCTTTGGGACAGTATTGGTAGTATCCCTTGTCAAATGACTTTTGATGGTAAAGGAGGAGGGATGCACAACGCTAAAGTTTTAGCGGATAAAATAGGAATGGGTATACACTCAAGAATTTCAAAATCTAAAAAAGAAGACTACCCTTATTACAATACTTTAGTGATTTTAAATCAGCCTTGGGTACTATTACCCGACAACCCCTTCGGGCAACCCGAAATTCAGGCTAAAGGTGGAACTGCGGTTTGGTTAGCAAGTAGTTTAGTGTTTCTTTTTGGTAATCAGAAAAAGGCGGGAATTAGTCACATAGACGCAACTAAAAACGGTAGAAAAGTATCTTTTGCTATTAGGACTAAGATATCAATTTTAAAAAATCACGTTAATGGTATTGGTTATAAGGATAGTAAAATTATTGCGGTTCCTCATGGATACATTTCTGACACGAAAGATTCATTGGATAAATACAAAAAAGAATACTCAGACTATTGGATTACAAAAATGGGGGATACTAATTACTCTTTAGATGAGTCTACAGAATACAATGAAGAAGAATAATAAAATATAAATAATTATACTTTTTAGTTATTTGGTGATATTTATTAATATGGGGAGAAAAAAAGTTGAAGAAGAAAAAAAGAAAGTAAAATTAGCGGTATCTATTGATCCCGAATTACCACATTACTTTAAAGATAAATCTATAAACCTATCTTCTCTTGTTAATAAACTTTTAAAAGAGTATATTAAAAATGGAGACAAAAGTTTGTACTAAATGTAATGTTGAAAAAAACATTTGCGAATTTGGTAAGTTGAAATCTTCAAAAGATGGGTATAGATACTTTTGTAAAAAATGCCGGAATAGTATTGAAAAAACATATGTGGGTGACAATGTCTCAGAGAGAAAAAAAAAGTGGAGAAATAGTAATAAAGAAAAAATTAAAAAACATTATCAAGAAACAAAACAGACCGTCTTAGACTATCAAAAAAAATATAGACAAGAAAATTTAGATAAAATTAATGATCGAAAAAAAATATATTATAATATTAATAAAAAAGAAATACTTGATAAAAATAAAACGTATCGAAAAAATACTAAAAATATTAGAAATATTTATGAATCTAACAAGAAAAAAAACAACACAGTCTATTCATTATTATGTGGTATGAGGTCAAGATTATGTAATTATTTAAAGAAAAGTAACATCACTAAAAAAAATAAAACTTTTGAAATTATTGGATGTACACCTCAAGAATTAAAAGAACACTTAGAAAAACAATTTAGTCGAGGAATGACTTGGGATAATAGAAGTGAGTGGCACATAGATCATATAATCCCATTGTCTTCGGCAAAAACAGAAGAAGAACTTTACAAATTATGCTATTATACTAACTTACAACCTCTGTGGGCTGTTGAAAATATGAAAAAAGGAAACAAAATTGTTGAACCATTAATTAGTGTGGTAAATGAATAAAACTTTATTGGTTGATGGAAATAACCTATTGAAGATTGGTTTTCACGGTGTTAAAGGATATTTCAATGGGTTGGAGCATGTAGGGGGTATTTGGCATTTCCTTAACACTTTACGTAGATTTATTGATGAACATAACTACAATAAGGTCATAGTTTTTTGGGATGGAGAAACCAGCACATCGGAAAGAAGAAAAATTTACCCAAAATACAAACTTAACCGAAAAGGTGTGACAGATGACTTCAAAGAAGAATCATTTAGAAAACAAAAACAAAGAGTAAAACAATACTTGGAGGAAATGTTTGTTAGACAAATTGAATTTGAAAATTCTGAAGCGGACGACCTCATCGCCTATTATTGTAAAATATCCAAAGACGAATTTAAAACCATTTTTAGTGGTGATAGAGACCTTACACAACTTATCTCGGAAGATGTAACTCTTTATTCGCCTAACACTAAAAAGTATTATAAGAATGGAGATAAAATCAAACTACATGAAATAGAGATTCCCCACTTTAATGTTAAAACATATAAGATAGTATCGGGTGATAAATCGGATAATATAGATGGTATCTATTACTTAGGTGAAAAAACATTAATTAAACTATTTCCTGAGATACTTGATAAAGAGGTTAGTTTTTCGGATATTTTACAAAAAGGTGAAAAATTACTAAAAGAACAAAAAGATAATACCGTCTTAAAAAACCTATTAACAGGTAAAACAAAAGAAGGTATTTTTGGTGACGAGTTTTTTGAAATCAATAAAAAGATTGTGGATTTATCGGAACCGCTTATTAGTGAAGAAGGAAAAGAATTAGTTGAATTATATTACTCTGAGTCATTGGATCCTGACGGAAGAGGGTATAAGAACTTAATTCGGATGATGATGGACGACGGATTGTTTAAATACCTACCAAAAGGGGATGAACAGTGGGTATATTTTTTAAAACCATTTTTAAAGTTAACAAGAAAAGAAAAAACAAAGTTTAAAACAAAAAAGTAAAATTATGAAAGAGCAGAATGATGTAACAAAGGTTGAGTTTCTAATTACACTTAACAACAATTTTGTGGTTCAAAGATTCTTTAATGTAAAGGGATATGAAGAAAAGACTGAAAAATCAGTTGAATTATACGACTACATTAAGTATCTATCTGAGTCACTTCAAACAAAATTGAGAAACAAGTGTATGGTTTATATGTTAGACAACAGATACCAAATTGAAGAAGACCCAAGCGTTTTAGAAACATCAAACACAGACGGACCCGAAGTATTTAACATTATTTTAAAGGTCGGAAATAAGACAATTTGTCATAGAGTAATTGACGCGAAATTATACCCACCAAAGGTAAGATATACGCTGGATATACGACCAGACATAAAAAACATTTTAAGAGAATTGACTGACATTTTATCAGACAAAAATTTATCTTACAACTATCTTAATTATTCGTTTGCTTAACTATATTTATTAAAACAAGGAACAAAAATCTATACAATATGTCAGACAAAAAAAACTTCGGATACTTAGGAAATACTTTTCAAATTCAATTACTAAACAACATAATTACTTACAAAGATTTTTCTAATTCCATCATTGAAGTTATTGATCCTCATTATTTTGATAACCAATATTTTAAGATTATTTGTCAAATGATCAAAGAATATTATTCAAATTATGAGCATACACCGACATTTGATACCCTTGAACAATTGACTAAATCAGAAATCAGTTCACCGATGGCTCAAAAGAGCGTTTTAGACACATTAGATCAGGTTAAGAACGTTTCAGACGAGGGTTCAATATTTGTTCAAGAAAAGTCTCTTAAATTCTGTAAACAACAAGAACTCCAAAAAGTAATGACCAAGGCTCAATCAATCATCGATAAAGGTGATTTTGAAAGTTATGATAAGTTAGAAGAAATGGTAAGGGGAGCACTTCAAGTTGGTGAAGTAGATAAGGGGACAACAGATGTGTTTTTTAACCTTGATGAGGTATTGGATGATGATTACAGACATCCAATTCCAATTGGAGTACCTGGTATTGACAACTTATTGAAAGGTGGTCTTGCTAAAGGTGAAATCGGTGTTATCTTAGCACCAACCGGTGTTGGTAAATCCACGTTCACAACAAAGATTGCTAACCACGCATTTAACTTAGGGTATAATGTTCTTCAGATATTTTTTGAAGACAACCCAAAAATTATCCAAAGAAAACACTTTACACTTTGGACAGGAATACACCCTGACGATCTTTCTGAAAATAGAAAAGAAGTAACAGAAAAAGTAAAAGAACTTCAATCATCTAGAAAAAACAAATTGATATTGAAAAAATTACCTTCTGATACTGTGACTATGAATCAGATTAAAAATCAAATAAGAAAGATGGTTGCTGAAGGGATAAAAATTGATATGGTTATTTTAGACTATATTGACTGTGTGGTTCCTGACAAAGCATTAGGTGATGAATGGAAGAGTGAAGGATCGGTAATGCGAGGATTTGAAGCAATGTGTCACGAGTTGGATATAGCGGGATGGACGGCAACACAAGGTAACAGAAATTCAATATCATCAGAGGTTGTAACAACAGATCAAATGGGTGGTTCTATTAAAAAGGCACAAGTTGGACACGTTATTATTACGGTCGCAAAATCATTACAACAAAAAGAAATGAACTTGGCAACAATCGCAATCACAAAATCAAGGATCGGTAAAGATGGAATTATATTTGAAAATTGTAAGTTCGATAACGGTATGTTAGAAATAGATACAGAACAAAGTGTGACATTCTTAGGTCACGAAGAACAAAAAGAAGAAAAGAATCGGAACAGAATAAAAGAACTGTTAGAAAGAAAAAAACAAAAAGAACAACAAGAATCTTAAAATAAATTATTAAATTTGAATAAAATGGATATTTCGCAAAAAATATTAAGTGACATTACTGTCTTTATGAAATACGCTAAGTTTCAACCTGAATTAAACAGAAGAGAGACTTGGGAAGAATTGGTAACACGTAACAAAGAAATGCACCAAAGAAAATACCCTCACATCAAAGACGAGATAGAAGAGGTATATAAAATGGTGTATGACAAGAAAGTTTTACCATCTATGAGGTCATTACAATTTGGTGGAAAACCAATTGAAATCTCACCAAATAGAGTTTACAATTGTGCATATATGCCAATCGATCATGTAGACGCATTTTCTGAAACAATGTTTTTACTTTTAGGTGGAACAGGAGTTGGTTACTCAGTTCAAAAACACCATGTTGAAAAACTACCAGAAATAAAAAAACCAAACCCTGAAAGAACAAGACGTTATCTAATTGGTGACTCTATTGAAGGATGGGCAGATGCCATTAAAGTATTGATGGAATCATATTTAGGTTATAAGTCATCAACACCTGTGTTTGATTTTTCAGACATCAGACAAAAAGGTGCGATGCTTGTAACATCAGGAGGTAAGGCTCCGGGACCTCAACCATTAAAAGATTGTATCCACCACATTACTAAAGTTTTGGATAACAAAAAAGATGGTGAAAGATTAACACCTATTGAAACACACGACATTGTTTGTCATATTGCAGACGCAGTTCTTGCAGGTGGTATCAGACGAGCGGCACTTATTTCATTGTTTTCAGCTGACGATGAAGAAATGATTTCTTGTAAGTCAGGAAATTGGTGGGAACAAAATGCACAAAGAGGTAGAGCAAATAACTCAGCGGTACTTCTTCGTCACAAAATCACAAAAGAATTCTTTATGGATTTGTGGAAACGTATTGAATTATCAGGAGCAGGAGAACCAGGAATTTATCTATCTAACGATAAAGATTGGGGAACAAACCCTTGTTGCGAAATTGCACTACGACCATTCCAATTCTGTAACCTATGTGAGGTAAATGCTTCAGATATTGAATCACAAGAAGATTTTGATAAAAGAGTTAAAGCAGCATCATTCATTGGTACTTTACAGGCAGGATATACTGACTTCCATTACTTGAGAGATATTTGGAAAAGAACAACCGAAAAAGACGCACTTATCGGTGTTGGTATGACAGGTATTGGTTCAGGTGTTGTGTTAGGTTATGACATGAAGAGAGCGGCCAAAATGGTTAAAGAAGAAAACGAAAGAGTTGCAGGACTTATTAACATTAATAAATCAGCAAGAACAACTACAGTTAAACCATCAGGGACCTCATCATTGGTATTGGGAACATCATCAGGAATTCATGCATGGCATAATGATTACTACCTAAGAAGAATTCGTGTAGGAAAAAATGAATCAATTTATTCATACCTTGCAATCAATCACCCTGAATTAATTGAAGATGAATACTTTAGACCACACGACACTGCGGTTATTACAATACCACAAAGAGCACCTGAAGGGTCTATTGTGAGACACGAATCAGTATTTCAGATGTTAGAAAGAGTTAAAAAAGTTTCACAAGAATGGATTAAACCAGGACATAGAAATGGACAAAATACACATAACGTTTCAGCAACTGTTTCAATTAAAGAAGATGAGTGGGAATTAGTTGGTGAATGGATGTGGAATAATAGAGACTTCTATAACGGACTTTCAGTATTACCATACAATGGTGGAACCTATACCCAAGCTCCTTTTTCTGATTGTACAAAAGATGAGTATGAAAACTTAGTAAAAACATTAACTAATATTGACCTAACAAAGGTCATTGAATTACAAGACAATACTGATTTAAGAGGAGAAGTTGCTTGTGCTGGAGGTGCATGTGAAATTGTATAATGATGAAAGTAACATGGGGAAATAATACAACGCTAACATACCAAGTTTTGTTAGCGTTTTATAATCTTAGAAAGAATAATTAAAATGAATGTAGGAGCATCAAAAGATTGGGTACAACAACAATATGTTAGAGAGTTCGGACCAAAATTACAACCAACCGACTTTTATTGGAATGATGGTAAAATAGTTATGACAGAGGATTACCACAAAAAAAGAGGTAAATGTTGCGGCAGTGGTTGTTTAAATTGTCCATATGAACCAAGACACGAAAGAGGTAATACAAACCTACAAGAAAAATCACTGAGTAATCAGTGATTTTTTTTATTTATATAAAATATCATATATCTATATTTATTTAATATGGCTAATGGTTCTTTTTACGGTGTTAATTTTCCATTTAGGGATAGCCCTTTAGGGTTTTATTTTTCATTATCAGAAACAACCGATCAAGAAATAAGATCTGACCTACTTCATTTAATACTAACAAGAAAGGGAAGTAGATATTTTTTACCTGATTTTGGAACAAGAATTTATGAATTTATATTCGACCCTATGGATGGAGAAACTTTTGAAGGAATTAAATCAGATATACAAGAACAAGTTGAAAAGTATATCCCAAATTTAATTGTTGATAATATATCAGTAACCCCCTACTTACAATCAGATGAGGCTCCTGGAGATTTGAATACTGAATTATTAGGTACATCAGATATATATAAAGTGCCCGGAAGAAACACACAGGAATATACCGCTAAGTTGAGGATTGATTACACAAACAATAATAGTTCTTTTGGGTCAAGAGAGTTTATAATAATTAATATATAATATGGCAAATAATAGAATAAATTATACTAGTAGGGATTTTGAAAGTCTTAGACAAGACTTAATAAATTACACTCAGCAGTATTATCCTGATGTAATACAAAATTTCAATGACGCGTCTATTTTCTCCGTTTTAATGGACTTAAATGCCGCTATAGGTGATAATTTACATTTTCATATTGATAGGAGTATACAAGAAACAGTGCTACAGTATGCACAACAAAGATCATCAATTTATAATATCGCAAGAACTTATGGATTAAAAATACCTGGTTTTAGACCGTCAGTTGCTTTAGTCGATATATCAATAACAGTACCTGCATTTGGTGACAATGAAGATACAAGATATTTAGGTATACTTAGAGCTGGTGCTCAATTTAATGGTGGAGGGGCCATTTTTGAAACAATTTATGATGTAGACTTCTCAACACAATATAATAATGAAGGGATTGTTAATAGAACTAAAATACCTACATTTGATACTAATAACAATATAGTTAATTACACAATAACAAAAAGAGAGGTTGTCGTTAATGGTACTACTAAGGTTTTTAAAAGAGTAATTAATCCACAAGACGTTACACCTTTTTTTAATTTTTTTCTACCTGAAAAAAATGTTTTAGGTATTACATCGATAATACAAAAAGACGGAACACAATACCAATCAACACCAAAGTCAACAGAATTTGTAACATCGACAAATAAATGGTACGAAGTCGACGCATTAGCAGAAGACACCGTTTTTATAGAAGACCCAACAAAACCTGTTGATAAAGCTGGTATAAAAGTGGGTAAATACATTAAAACAGATAATAGATTTATTACCGAATATACACCTGAAGGATATATGAAATTACAATTTGGTGGAGGTACAACAACACCAAATCAACAATTACAACAATTTTCTAGATTAGGTACCAATTTAAATATACAAAATTATCAAAATAATATAGGTTTAGGGCTTACAGTAACACCAAATACAACTCTTTTTGTACAATATAGGGTTGGTGGCGGTACCTCATCAAATGTTGGTGTCGGTGTTATTAATCAAGTAGGTGTTGTTGATTTTAATGTTAATGGGCCATCAGATAATATAAACGCAAATGTAATTAAATCGTTATCAATAAATAATGTAACAGGTGCAGTTGGAGGGGCTAACCCACCAACAACTGAGGAGGTAAGAAATATGGTTTCATTTAATTTCGCTGCTCAAAAAAGGGCAGTAACCGTAAATGATTATAAATCATTAATTGATACTATGCCTGGTAAATTTGGAGCTCCTGCTAAAGTTGCTATTGTTGAAAATGATAATAAAATTACAATTCAGATATTAGCATTCGATAGTGACGGAAATCTAACACAACAAGTACCAAATAGTTTAAAAACAAATTTAGCCACATATCTATCTAAATATAGAATGGTAAATGATTATATATCAATAGACGTGGCAAAAGTCATTGACTTAGAATTTGAAGTATCTATAGTAATAGATATTAACACATCACAAAGTGAAATTATTACTGACGTTATAGAACAAATATCGACATATATGTTACCATCAAACAGAGATCTTGGTCAAAATGTTAATATTTCAGATGTAAGAAAATTAATACAAAACACTGCGGGTGTTGTTAGTTTGACAGATTTAAAAGTATATAATAAGGTTGGAGGTTTGTACTCTTCTTCAGAAACATCACAAAGGTTTTCAAATAAAGAAACAAAAGAAATACAATTAATAGATGATACTGTTTTTGCCGAACCAAATCAGATATACCAAATAAGATTTGACTCTAGAGACATCAATATTAGAGTTAAACAATTAAGAACCGTTGACTTCAGCTAATATTATTTATTTTAGGTTAATTCATAATTAGTTTTGTAAAAAGACTAAAATAACTATTTATTTTAAAACAAATAATGACCAAGACCTATAGGATAAGAACAACGCCTGGTGAAAATAAAAATATTAGGATAAATATAAATCAAGATTTTGATTTTTTAGAAATCCTATCACTTAAACTTAGACAAGATGACGTATATACTAGGTTTTGTGCCGATTATGGTGTTGTTGTTGGTAGGGTTATAACTAATGGTGGATACGGAATACCAAACGCAAATGTGTCCGTATTTGTGCCACTATCAACCCAAGATGAAAATGATCCAGTAATATCAACACTTTATCCATATAAATCAATTGAACAAAAAAACGAAGACGGATATAGATATAATTTACTACCCTATAAACAAGAGTATCAAGGACACACACCCACAGGAACATTTCCAGATAGAGAAGACGTACTGACAAGGAATGAAGTTTTGGAAGTGTATGAAAAATATTATAAATATACCGTAAAAACAAATGAAAGTGGTGATTTTATGATCATTGGGGTACCTCTTGGTATACAAACAATTATGATGGATTTGGATTTATCTAACATAGGTTGTTTCTCTCTTTCACCATCAGATTTAATTAGATTAGGTGTCGGAGCACCAGGACAGTTTAATGGGAATAGATTCAAATCATCAACAGACATAGATTCTTTACCTCAAATAGTTAATCAAAAAAAAGATGTGAACGTTTCATCTTTTTGGGGAGAACAAGAAGTTTGTGACATAGGTATTACAAGGGTTGATTTTGATTTAAGAGATTTGGGTATTGAAATAAAACCACAATCTATTTTCATGGGGTCCGTTATTTCATCAACTGAGGAAGATTTTTTAAAGTCAAATTGTAAACCAAAAAAAAATACAGGAAATCTATGTGATTTAACAACAGGTTCTGGTAAAATATTAGCAATTAGACACACAATCAATTATGATGCAGACGGACAACCAATATTGGAACAATTTAGTTTACCTGAAGGAGGGGATGTTATAAATGACGACGGAACATGGTTAGTTGAGTTACCAATGAATTTAGATTTTGTAATAACTGACGAATTTGGTAATCAAGTCATATCAAACGATCCAAGCATCGGTATACCAACAAAGGCAAAATATAGATTTAGAATAAAATATCAAAATGAAGATGGTTTAAAAAATGACATTCTAAGGGCAGATTATTTGGTTCCTAATATTAGAGAGTACGGTTGGACATCAAATGGTCAATTTGCATCTATAAACCAAACACAACAATTAAAATCATATGCTTTTAGCTTAGATTGGAATGATTATGCCGATCCACAGGCGGGTATTGACTGCGATGATTTCTTTTATGAGTTCAATTATAATAAAGTTTATACTGTTTCTAATTTTATTGATAGATGGAAATGGGGAAAAAATAGAGTTAGACATTTAGGTATAAAAGAAATAACAGACAGAACTTGTACCACCACAAATAATAGGTTCCCAGTAAATGATGGAGTTAGGAATTTTGATTTTTTAACTTTTTTGATGAATTTATCGGTTTCTATTTTTAGTTTAATTATCGCGGCCTTATTACCAATAATACACATTTTGGCCTTTTTATTTCCATTATTGAAATGGTTATTTGTATTTTTTATTGGTGGTATACTATATTACTATGCTGGTTATTTTATTGCACAAGGTATTGCCGGTTGGCCTGCATTTGGTAGTATGGCATTAAATATTATTGCTGGAGCTGTTTTTTTGGCAGCAGCAATAACCTACACCACTTTAATAGTTAGAAAATGGGATCAAATAAAAAAATTAAAATTTAAAGGAATTAACCTACCGATGATTTCTTTTCCTGATTGTGAAGCGTGTCCTTGTGATAGTCCTGACTTTGAAGTGGAAGAAATTAATACAAATTTATTTGGTGGTGGAGGTAACACCGAAACAGAAATAGGCCCATATACTGTATATAGTAGAGGTAATGGATCGGTTTTAGCTGATGTTAATTCCACATCTTTTTGGGCTAACTACCAACCACCAAACATAGATGAAGAAGATTACACTATCCCCAATAAGAGTGCTAAATATTCCGCTGATCAAATAGGTGTTAGATACGCAATTGCTGGTTATCAAGACGTTAACTCAGTATATGTAGGAGTACCCTTACAGATTAAATACTCACCTACTGACGGTTTTACACTACAAAAAAATATAACCTTTTCTCAATCATTAAATTTAATGAATTTAAGACAAAGATATTTCGATACTATATCTCCTAATATTATTCAAACGACCGTAATTAATCAAACATCAGTTCCTTCCACACCTTTCACTGATAATATAATGATTTTATTAGTTGAACAAGGTACTAGCCAAAATTTAAACAGTGGTTCAGTAATATCTTTTAATAACCCAAATAACGTTATAGACGTTAATATAAGTGGATCACCAATACAAAACCAGTTTGGTAGTAATTCTATTACTGGTCAAACTAGTGTTGGTGAGTTTGCGGTTCCCGTAAAGTACATAACTAATTCAGGTATTGAACTAACATCGCAAGTTTATATTACTGGTAACACAACAGAATCAGAATATAAATTCAAAACAGGTATTGAGTACTTTCAAGTACTTACCGGTATGAGTGTAAGTAATATTACATCTTTAGTAACAGGCGGATACTCTAGTATATTGAATAGATTTATTTTAGACTCTAGACAAGAAATTTGTTATAAACCTGATGGAAGTAATATGGAATTTCAAAACATAAATCCATTAACAATACTTAACGATTATCAAAATCTTGAAGTATTATTTTTAGTAAGAGGTGTTGACGTTTGGACTAAAAAACAAAATATAAAATATGACTTATCTAGAATTTTTGGACACTCATTTTTTAACAACTCAGTTTCTATAAGTGGTGAATTTTATATGAACGTACCGATACAAAAAAATACAGGTTCTATTTCATCTAATTGGTGGAAGAACCAAAACACACCTGAATCACACCAAGTATCATATCCAATATCATCTTTATATCATAAGCCTTTTGACTTTAAAGTAACAAATGTAGATTATACATCCGTTACAACAAATAATATTTCATACTATTCTTCGTTAGACATAGCACACCCAAATTTTAAACCAGATAATGCTGCTACAAATTTAGGGTATTTTACAAATGGCGGATGGAGTGATATTTCTTCACCTAATATAATTCAAAGAGGTGCGTTATCGACTTCTACAATACAATATCAAGGAGTAGTTGAGGGTGGAAGTATAATTGCCGCATCTAACCCAAGTACATGCAACTTTCAAGACACAATAAGTACAAATGCTAGGGTTTATTCTCCCGCGTATCACAAAACAGACCCAACATTAAATGTTACAATATCATACGATAACACATCTAATAATGCTAAACTTATTTTAAGATCAGATAGATTACCTACATCTGACTCGACACAAATTTCTAATAACAACTCATTTTTATTACACCAAAACGATAATTTTGCAATATATAAAGTTGATGGTGGAGAGTCATTTGAAACATTTAATACAGGTACACAAGCAACAGACACCACAAACAATGCGGAAGATTTATCAGGTGATACACCAAGTAATGTTGATAGTGTTTTAGGTTCGTTTAGTTGTGAAGGAATGGTACCACTTAAGTGTTATGAAAATACAACAGATGTTAATGGAAACACAACAATTCAAGTTCTTGACCCATGTCCAGAAAACACAACTCCCGAAAGAATAAGTGGAGGTTGTTATAGATTAGTTAAAACTCCGATAATAACCTTTGTTAGTGATTTTAAAAACTTATTGGAGTGGAAGACAAGATTTAGATTTATGTTTGCTGCGTGTAGAGGTGTATTTTCACACGTATTTCAAAATAACTGGGTAAATGGATCTATGTATATGTTTACGTTTAAAAAACAAACAATTTTCGATGTACAAGGACAACCAAAAAAATATAAGTTTTGCGGAACACATGACTCAATCTATAGAGAAGGTCAAGGACCTGTTTTTTATACTGAAGGTACAACAAATTCATTTTTCTATAGATCTTCACCATATGATGGAACAAATTTTGTTGGACAAATAGCAGAACAAGCAACATTTTTTAATCCAACATATCAACCAGTAGCACCAAAGTTTAAAGGTTTAAATGATAGGAATTTATTTTTTCCAACAACTATTACTGACTTAGGACCAAGAGATCAATTTACAAAAGAAATATGTGAAGACCCATCTTTTCAAGGTTATATTGTTGATACTGTTAAGTCAACATCATTTAATGACACTGCAGATATTCTTCAATTGGCAATCATATCTAGACTGATGAATACAAGTTGGTTAGGTGGGTTATTAGCTTCAGGAGACGCGTCAATAGATAAGATGTTTTCAAGAAGTGAAAATCGTTTGGATGGTGACGTAGTCCAAATGTTTAGTATAAATTCAGAATATGGTGTTGATGCATATTCTGATGACAATTATGACGACACTAGAATTTACATCAGACCAGGAAATTCAGGTGGTGCACTTATGGGTATTTATTTTTCATCTAACACCATAAATAGAAAAGTTATTAGTCCAGGTATTACTACTTTTTCTATTACACCACCACTTTTTGATAATTATGGATACCCTAATACACAAGAAGTACCATTTTATAAATGGAAAAACAATAATGTGACCACCATTTTTGGTGAGGATATTAATGATTGGTACACTTCTCCACCATATTATTCACAAAAATACCAAGACTTAAGTTTTGCTGCGGCACCATTTTCACCATATTTTAATAATTCACAAACAGGACAACAAGGTTTCATTTACCAAACAGATGGATCTGGTAATCCAATACCTACATGGCCACCATCTCAAAATGACACTTTTATTGTTGGTGCACCATATCATTTTTATTTTGGTTTAAGAAAAGGAAAAAGTGCAATAAATCGTTATATAACTAAATACATTTTGAACTTAGATGAGTAACCCTAGCGAAATAAGAATAGTATTAGGATCATTAAGATATGCGTCTAATTCAAACAAAAGTGTTTGGATACAACCTCCACTTTTATCAGATATAAGACAATATGTTGAGGGCGATAGAACTATTTTAGTAGATCAAGAAGTTGTGTTTGACAATGAAAGACAGAGTAGTGATAAATTTAGAATTGCGGGTAAGATAACAAATGTTATAAATAATACAGTCACAGGAAAAACATCATATAATCCATATAAAAACATACTTTATTACACTAACCCAATTTCTAATGCGATTGCTTCTATAGGGAACCCTAACTTTGCTTGGGAAGGTTACCCGCAGTTTAGAGAATTTACTGTAAGTCGAAATGAAGGTATACCTAATCATATTACATTTGTCAATAAAAGTGCATCAACTTATAATTGGTCTTTTTATTTAACATATCCTTTTTCTAGTACTACCGCACAGACAATGTCCTATACCAATGAACAGTTTGGTGTAACAAATAATGGCTTTTTATGTGGTGATGGTATACCATATGTTATAGAAAGTGGAACATTTAATGGGAAAAATCTGGTTTATTTTTATTGTGCAACAAAACATAATTTAGAGGTAGGTCAGTACGTAGAATTATCCACTCCAATCAACGGAAAAACAGTTTTTCCGGTTTATTCAATAGGCGATGGTGCGTACAAATCAGAACTTAATGTTTTTTCAATTTACAATCTTAAGTTCAATCCTTCAGATATACAAACAGGTACGTTTGGTACTTTTAAAAGAATTTCAAACATAATAAATTCAGCAGAAACAAAATCAAGATATTACATAAGACTACATAAGATTTTAAAAACACCTAAAGATTGTAATATATCAAAGGCTGGGTTCGAAAAAAATCCATTTTTTGTTAAAAGGAAAGTTGAATATACCCAACTAACACCTAATCAAACAGAAAGGACATCGATAAAAGACGACACACAGACATATTCATTCACATTCGACTCAGATCTTTCTATTGATGGGTTGACGGATAATAATGGGAAACCAGTAACTGAAGTTTTTATTAGTTTAATACAAAGAGGGTATATGGGATGGTTCAATAGACCGTATTTAAACCAAAATAGTCAATTAACAGGACTTGAGATTGGTTGGGAATTTAATTTTTTAAAAAATAGTATTGATAATTGGTGGGATAAAAACTCAGTAGTGAATAAAGATAATATACCATCAGGTTCTTATATTGCAAATGGACAAACATTTAATTATAATGAATTTTTAAATGAAGGTGATATAATAAAAGGAGACTTTTGTGAATATAATGACATCGAACAAGAAGAATATATTTTATCTAAAATGTATCATAAATATTCTTTTAATGATCTTTATTTTTCTAATTCATCATCTAGTAGTTTACCTTCAGGTTATTTATATTCACCACATAACCCAATAAAACTCAGATCATTCAGTGATTATATAGAAAATGGAACTAAAGATCTAATAGATAATATACCTGGTTATGCTTGGTATAGTGAATTTAATGATTCTTGGTTTTGGAGAGACCTTTATAGTTATGGTTTTGTTGATAATGACGGGATAGGTGTTGATTATCCATTTTTAAATGGGAACCATTATCCCTTTTCTAATATATTATTTTTACAATACCCGATACAAAGAGACAATAACGTTCAGTCATTGTTGATAAATAGAATAACAAATGACGACTGTGAATAACAATTATTTTAGATACTCCTTTTCACCAAATGATAAGTCGATAAATATTCCCATTAATATAACATTTGATAATGAAGGAAGAGAAGATGGTATTGTTGAATACGAAAAAGAAATTCTAAAAGACATAATTAATGGTATTGATGATTTTGAAACAACTAAATTTGCAAACGCACCATATCAAATACAACCAGATAAAACAGATCTTAATTATGTATTTTCTTTTTTCGATACAAATATTAATATTTTAAATGCAAACTCAACAGACTGGTCCGACACATATAATAATACCGGATTTTTAGATAATGAAGTATACTATTTTTCTAATTCATTTAAAAATAGTTTTTTTAAATTAGATTTGTATGATACAAAAACAAATGAAAACCAAAGATTATACCTCAGCATTATAATTCCAACACAACAAGGTCTTAAAACAACAGGAACAATTGGACCTACACAGGTACAAATTAATAAACCATCATTTGTGTTAGATTATATTGGTGCCGATAAAGAAGGTTTTTTCATATATTGGTTGAAAGAAAGAGATTATATTAATATTAATGAATTTTACATGACTGCAAAATTTTTTAATGGTAAAACAGGACAATTTATAAGAATGATGAACGAACCACAGTCAATATTTAATGGAAACGATAAGTTCAATTTTGATAAAAGTCAGTATTTTTATTATAAAGTGGTCTTGGATTACAATAATTATGAATATGAAATATATAAAGAATTACCACAAACAAATCAACCACCATCATTACTAAGGGTTGGTAATGTGAGTAATCCGATAAAATGGTATGAATATGTTAACCCATAATGAATGAGATAAGATATAGTATAGTAGTTTCACCTGAAAACTTAAATCGCGATATATTCACAGAGTCTTTTAGTGGTGATAGTGGTTTAGATATTTTTGGTATTTATTCTGGTTTTTCACAAGTTTTAAGTGGAGGAACAAATGGTCAATCATTATTAACAGGGCTTACAATACCAATAATGTTTACGCAAACATTGAATGATATTGGTATTTACTCTGAGTTTGATGGTGATTTACTACAAAAAGATGTAATAACTAATTTTCTTTATTCTGCTGACACACAAAACCCTTATAATATTTTTGTTTATAACACATCTGGCGATTTAACAATATCTTATTTAACATTTACTAACTTTTTTGTTGATTGGGGAGATTTATCACCGATTACACAAATAACAAATCAACCAATTTCACATATATATCCTAACACGCCTGAAGTTTATACTATTTCTTTTTCAGGAATCAACACATGGGGGACAACCGTAATTCAAAAACAAATATTTTTACCATCAACAGGTGTCACTATATCTAATTTAGAAGGGACAGTAACATTTATACCACAATCGGGTAGTTGGTCAGGAATACCAACATCGTATGATTTTATTTTTACTGGAGACTCTCAGAATAATTTAATATCACAAATATCAAGCACATACACTACAGTACCATTTCAGGTTAGCGGATATACAAATTCTAAATTAATTAATTTAAAACGTTACGGGCCTACACAATACACTGTAGGTTACCAATTTATTAAAAATGGACAACTATATGGGCAAGTTGACGATATAACAAGTGATTACATTGAATATACAATTAATGGAATAAAATATTATGATTTAACCAATGGAAAAACATTATATATCGCCGAAAGTTCTGGTTTCACGCAAGATAATATTGTTATTTCTGCAATTACTAAAAATGAAAGATTATTGGATTTTGTCTCAGATCCAGAAATACAATCAAATATTTTTGTAGAAAGAGGTAAATATACCGCATTTGAACCTTTACAAAGATTAGGTGAAATTGATAATATAGGTGATCTTACAAGATACGGATATAACTATTATAAAATTAACACTGTTTAAAAAAGGTAGATAAACTATTTATAAAATAAAAAAATGGCATTAGGAACATATGGTATTGTTAGACCTGCGGATGTATCACCTGAAGATGTTGATATATATTTACATTTCACAGAATCAAGGGACGTAACAGATAATTTTACCTTAAAAAAATTAACTTCAGCAAATATATTAACACCCTATTTTCATAATTCAAATACGGGAGGTAATGCTGACGTTGAAATTTTAGGAGGATTATACAATTTAAAATTACCCGTCACAGAATTTAATAGAAAGGGTATATATACCTTAATGATAAGACCAGCAGAAATAAGAACAACCATTTTAGATTGTGGAGTTTTATCTGCACTACCAAATGTTAAAGGTTTAGTAATTGACATAAACCAAGTCCCATCACAATATAGAAACAAATTTGTTAATCAAGGATTAGTCGGTTTTAGAATAGAATACTTAAACTCTGATGGAACAAAAATAACAAACTTTTATAGAATTGTAACATCATCTTTTTATTGTGAACCAGTTATTAGTGACCAATCTAATACTTCACAAAAGGCCATTAGGTATAGATACGTAGATAACCCAACCGATTTGTTGTTTTTAACACTATCCCCTACTTCATCACCTTCTAACAAACCAACAGCAACACCATTTATTGGTCAACCAAACCAAAATATTATCGTAACTAACACATTTTTTAATCCAATTACCATAGATATACAGATGGCGGAGTATGATATAGATACATTGGCAATTGCTCTTTATGGTAATCAAACTAAATCTATTGAAGATGGAATATATACTCTTTATGACACTTCAGGTAATATTTACAAACAATATAACTTATTTGAAATTAGGGATAACTTTAATGAATTGTTGTTTGAGGTTAGACAAGATAGAGGAGATAACATTGATTTTAGTAAAAACTTTACAAATATTATTACTTAATGGCTAAAAAGAAATTTCAATTCCCACCAGCACCACCAGTAGGTAGTGATACAGCTTTCTCAAATATTGTAGGAGTACAACAAACTACAGGTGGAGGACTTACATTAGGTACTTTTGATTTTACAAATGCCATTTATGAAAAGGTAAATAGACAATTTGACCAAGGAGTTTTTTCTAAAAAATTTAATTTAGAAAATTTAGAAATAACAAATATTCTTGAAACAAAAAAATTAATTCAAAAAAATTTTCAAGTATACCCTAATTTTGATATTTCACAGATCACTAGTTTTGCGTTATACGGATCACTTCAAAAAAGAATCTCAGCATCTATAACAAAAATAATAAATTATTTTCCTGCGGCATTGGAAGTTGTATCAACGACACTAACATTGAGTACAGGTCTCACTGCTACTAACATTTTATATAATTCAATAGAAGATGAAACAGAACTTGAAATAGATTGTTCGTTAGCAAGAAACCCATTTGAAATAGATTATACAATAAATGCTGGCAGAAATTTAGAAGTTAGACCCATGAAAGTTTCACAATATAGGGACTTAACAAATGGATTTCTAAATTATTCAATATATGTGGAAAATTTTGACAATGAGTATAATATTTTAGAGTTAGAACCAACAACAAAATTAGGGCAAGGAACTTTATATATTATTGTTAAAGGTAACCCATTTTCTGGTTTAACATCTTCAACAAAAACAATTATTATTAAACCAAATAAAACAAAAACACAAGAAATATTAAAAAATGATTTTGATGAAGTTGAAAGGTTCCTTTTGAATACCGAAAGTGCGCCTAAATATACTTCCACTTTCACATATCCTGAATATGATAGTGATGGTGACTATGTAAGTAAAACACAAAGGTTAACTTGGGCGATAGACGGTCTATGGAATTTAGATATAAGAACAAGTAAGTTTGATCAATATTTGGAAAGTTTAAATCGCATAAGTGAAAACCTAGACGAATTTAAAACTAATTTAATTTCTAGATTTCTAATTACAGGATCTTTCAAAGAATTTGATACACAAGATAAAAAAATGGAAAAACTTTTACAAATTTATGGTAGAAGTTTTGATGAGGTTAAGAAATTTATTGATTCATTAGCGTTTATAAACTCTGTAAATTATAAAGTTAAAAATGATATTCCTTCTGCTTTACTTACAAATTTAGCTCAAACACTAGGTTTAAACACAAACATATCACCAATCAATAACGAGGACTTACTTAATTCTTTATTTAAAGTACCAACTACAAAAATTTTTGACGGACAATCACAAGACAGCACTCCACAAGAATTGAACTACCAATATTATAGGAATGTGATATTGAACGCGGCATATATGTTTAAAACGAAGGGAACAAGACAATCGTTAGAATATATTATGAGGTTTATCGGTGCACCTGAAGCGTTAACCGAATTTAACGAAATAATTTATTTAGCTGATACTAAAATAAATATAGAAGACTTTAAAGAAGATTATGCTAAATTAACAGGAGGGACCTTTTATGTTGAGACACCGGTCTTAGACCCAACAAACACATTTTCAATTCAAGGAGTAACCTATAATGGTTATACCACAGATGGAATCATTGAAACAAACCTATTAACAAAAGATGATTTTGGTATAGATGATGAAGGATTTCCTAAATCACCAAAACCAACTCAAGATTATTTCTTTCAAAAAGGATCAGGATGGTTTGAAAAAACACCAAAACACAGATCTTTGGAAGAAGTAGATTTAGAAAATTCACAATTGAATCAAAATGAACCAAACATAGTAACAAAACTAAAGCCCAATAGTTTTGGTCAAGACTATTTAAATAGGTTTAGAAAGTTCCCACTCACAAATCAAGGTTATACAATAACTAAAGTTTCTGATAACCAAAAATCTTGGCCAGCAACATCAACAGGAACAAGAAAAAATAATTCTAACTTTAATGGTGTTAATTATAATGTAAGTAACGATAAATTAGTTATAAATTCAAAAAATATAGAGTTAAACGTTAACGTTGGACAAGGACTTATTTATGATGTTTGGGACATGTCCGTAAAATATAATTACCCTATACCAAATTCAGGACTTACATCACCGTACCCATATCCTGGAGCGATAGATTGGACATTTGTTAACCCTAAACCAAAAGAAAAAACTTTTTTTGAGTTTGCTCAAACATTTTATAATAATTTAATTAATGTAAGAAATAGACAATACATAAATGATGGAAAAACCGGCGGTTATCCAGCTTTACAATCAATTTATTGGAAATATTTACAATCCGAAGAAACTGTGGGGATACCTTCTAATAAATTTACTTATCAAAAAATGATAGACTATACTTTAGGTTTAGGTGACCATTGGCAACGTTTATTAGAACAGGTTGTACCTGCAACCACACTTTGGTTAACTGGTGCAAAATATGAAAACTCTATCTTTCACAGGCAGAAGTTTGTTTGGAGAAGACAAAGGGGTTGTCAAATCATACCTGTATCTTGTAAGCCTTGCGAATTCAACGGACAATTATTTGGTTATGATTGTATTGACCAAACACTAAGATGTAAATTAAGTGGCGAATTTATTAAAACATTACCATCGGCTATTAATAAAATAGTTAATACTAGTGGATTTACATTATCTCAGTGTGATTTAAGTAGTATAGTTTCAACTTGGTATGTTGATTGTAGACTTGATAATACTATTTTAGTACAAGAACCATTTTATGTTGGATACGGATCAAACGATATACCATCTAATAGTCAGGTATTGGCTGCTATAGATGATAAATTATCAGTTTTATACCAATTTGGACTAAATTACTATTTTTCAGGCAATACTTTAATAGTTAGTAACAGTACTTGTTATGATGACTTTACAAATAAAAAATTATATCTCAATATAGGTATAAATGTACAAATTAACTGTGGATAATGGCGTGTATTAGTGGTTTTACAATAGGTGGGTATTATAATTATGTCGATTGCTGTGGATTGATCCAAACAGGACTATCTTCAGGTTTAGTGGATGTTTGTGTTGATACAACATATTCGGGAAGTGCGATAGGTGTTATTTTGGACTCTGGCTCGACATGCACCATAAATTGTAACCAAGGACCACTAAGTTATAATTTTGAACTTACGGGAATATGTTCAGCAGCTACTGGGTCAGTAATTATAAATGGATTTGGAGGAACTCCACCATATACTATAGATCCGGTAACACCTATAGGTAGCGGATTACCGACTAAAACTGGTTTTGGACCATTCACATATACAGGACTTACTGGAGGTACTTATGTTTTTAGAATAAATGACAGCTTAGGTTTACAAAATAATGAGCTATATATAAACGTCACCGTATCTAATTGTTTTTACGCAAATATATTCAACACATCCGGAACTACTTGTGGATTAACTAATGGTACTTTGAGTGTTTCAGCAACATCAAATTCAGGACCATATAATATAATTTTATACAAAGACGGAAATTTCAACCAATTACAAACTACAAATAATCTACCATACACATTTTATAATTTAGATAGTGGGATTTATTACGCAACCATTTATGATTATGGGTCCACAACCGCTAATACTGAAAACGTTGTTATTAATAATAGTACATCAGTTGATTTTGGGTTTTGGAAAGTAGATACATCTAATTGTGTAATAGATAAAGGTAAATTAGCAATAACCGGAGTAACGGGAGTAGCTCCATTTACATATCTTTGGTCTAATGGTGAGACTGGCCAATTAATTACTGGTTTGACTGCTGGCGTTTATTCTTGTACAGTAACCGATAGTTTAGGGTGTAGTACCACAAAATCAGAAATTATTAATGCTGCTCAACCTTTAGGTGTTGGGTTAACAACATCTGTGACACCATCTTGTTTTTCTTCAGATGGGTCTATAACCTATTCAATAACTGGAGGAACAAGACCTTTATATTTTTCAGCATCCACAGGACAGGTGGGGTACACTTTAGGTGATACAGTAACAATTACAAATTTAAGTTCAGGGTCTTACCCTATTATCATAAGAGATGCTAATTTTTGTGAAATAAATCTCAATGGGTTTTTATCACAACAAAACGGATTTAATGTGGTTAATACTATAATCACTAACTCTAACTGTAACCAAGATAATGCAAACTTATATGTTGAAATACAAGGATTTGGTGGATTTTACACCTATACATTGTCAGGACAAACAAGTGGTGTAATTTATAGTAATATTAGTCAAGATCAGTTTTATACATTTAATAATTTACCAAACGATAATTACGTCTTATCTATTTCAGGATCAGGTACAAACTGTTTTTATAGTAGTAATTTAACAATAGATTCTGAACAAAAATTCACATTATCCACAACAACAACAGGAGCAACATGTGGAAGTGCGACTGGTGGGGTTACTATCTTTGTAGGTTCTGGATACTCAAGTCCATTAACATATAATCTTAGTAATGGGTTTTCTGAGGTATCACCTTTTAGTTCTGCCACATTTAATTTTCTCAGTCCTGGACCATATACACTAACAGTAACAGACTCAACAGGATGTATTTCTAGTGAAAGTTTTACAATTGCGACTACAGGATCCTTATTAAGTAGTGTTAACAAAACAAACTGCACAGACGGTAATGACGGATCTGCTCAAGTGATTATTTACGAAGGAGAACCAATATTTACATATCAATGGTCAAATAATGTTTGTTGTTCACAAACAGGATCAACAGTTACAGGATTAACCGCCGGAACTTATAGTGTTATTGTAACCGATAGTAATGGATGTTTTAATATACATAACTTTCAAATTATTTGTACTGGAACATTAATTAGTGGATATGAGGTTATTAATATATGTAAGAATGAATTCGAAACCACGAGTGGTAATAAAAGAGGGTTTTTTGAAATGTTAAATGAAGGGTTTGTTGATTTAACATCGGGTTTAACTAATTGTTATTTAAGTTCCGCAACATTCAATTGTGAAATAGAAATAAATGGATCAGCTTTTACTGAAACTTTTTATACCGCAACAACACTTAATGATTATCCACAAGATATAATTTGGCAAAATACATTAGAGGAAATTCTTTCAGGTATAACTGATGTTGGTAGTTACACTGTTGATATATTAAATAATAAGATACAAATAAAATCTAATTGTGTTGGTGATTTTGATCCATTAGGTGGGTTGGTAATTTCAATAGGGGTTAGTATTTTATATGATATTTATTGCTTGATTCCATCACCGTAAAATATGTCACAAGTTATTACCATATCAGGGATCACAGGTGGAGTACCTCCATTAACATTTTATATTTGTGATGAATATGGTAATAATTGTTCAGTGCTCGCAACAACAGGAGGTACCTATACTGCCTCAACATTTTATTCTACGGCAACAACACTATTAATTAAAGTTATTGATTCTAATGGTTGTGAAACATTCAAATTGATTTCTTGTCCTACTGAATCATTCTTTATGTTAACAGAAGATGGACTAATTTTATTAACCGAAGGTGGAGATTCAATAGTTTGGTTTTAACCGATATTTATTTATATGATAATTAATATCACCGGAGAAACCGGAACTTTAGAGCCATTAGATATATTTCTATGCGATCCAACAAACACTGGATGTTTTTATATTTCAGGATTAACATCAATACCTGCAACGGTAGTAATAAATACTCAAAATTATTTCCCAAATGAGAGTTTTTTGTATTTAAAAATAATTGACACTAACGGTTGTATATATCTAACAGAAATAGATTGTGGAATTCAAAAAGTATTCCAAGACGAAATTAATTTCAATTTTATGGATGGCGTAGGGTATATTTTTCAATAAATAATATTTATAAAATAAAGTATGCCAACATATCAATTATTAACGGACAGGACATTAGCACAATCATCGGCAATAACACCGACTACACTTATACATATTGTATATACTGGTGACCCTTCACAAAATCCTGCAGGTTCATCATATAAGGCGCAATTAGGGCAACTTGTAAACCTATTTAGTGGAGGAACATTTACAGGAGGAACAGTACCGGGAGTAACAACATTTACAAATGGATTAAGTGCAAATACAATATCGGCAACCACAATTGGCTCAAGTGGTGATTGTGTGGATGATTTATATGTTTCAAATATACATTCATGTTCACCATTAAGAATTAATCCATTAAACGAAGGAAATGTTTATTTTGGGTCCACAAGTGGTATAACAATAGATCTAACAAACACTAGATTAGGTATTGGTATAAATGGACCACAATATTTTTTACATGCGTTTAGTGGTGGTAGTCAATTTTTTTATAACCCAACTAGTTCAGGTGGTGTTGCTGTGGTTAGTGGTACTACAAATTTACCAAGATATGCGGTTAATGTTCCCGCATATTTAACAAAATCAGCCTCAAGTGCTTCATTTGGTATCAGGGCTTGGAATGACTCAACAACTCTGGGATATGGTAAGGTTGGAGACGCACACGTATACTCAAGTGTTGAATCAAATGGTATTAACATAATATCTGCCCCTGGTTCAGGAACTGAAGATTATATTAGATTTTATGCAGGAAAAATTGCAACAGGCACATCCGACATGTACATTCAGGGAACTGGAGCAACTCAAGGGTACGTTGGTATCGGAACCGAGACACCTTCAGCAAACCTTGATGTTAGTGGAAAAACAAAAACAACAAATTTCCAAATGACATCAGGGGCAACCAATGGATATGTTTTAACATCGGATGCTAATGGAAATGCAAGGTGGCAAGCATCAACATTTACAGGAGGAACAGTATCAGGGACAACAACATTTACAAACGGTTTAAGTGCTAATACAATATCAGCGACAACGATTGGCTCAAGTGGTGATTGTGTGGATGATTTATATGTGACAAATATACATTCATGCTCACCACTAAATATAAATCCTTTGAATGAAGGAAATATTTATGTCGGATCAAATAGTGGTTTTACATATGATATTGTAAACGAATCAATATTACTTAAAGGAAATGTTAATGCACAATCAGACACTTTATCATTAAGTAGCATAATAACATCGTCAAATAATTCTAGTTTTAAAGGATCTATAAAATATTTTTCACATACCGGAACAACAGCATCTCTTTTGTATAATCCTAATACTTCAGGTGATAGTCAGGTTACTGTTGGTACTAATTTAAATAGTAATAAAAACATGTCTTTAAGTTATTATGGAGACAATTATATAAGAACCGCCACCACACCAGTAAACGGTTCTAATTTTTACCAAAATAAAGGAGTGCTAAGTATTGGTACAAATAGTAATGGAATGGTAATAAACATCTCACCAACAGGAAATACTGGTAATTTATGGTTTGAACAGAATGGTAATAGTATAATGTACCTTAAAGGAGGGCCATTACCACAAGACGGTAAATTAGGTTTAATGCTAAATCCTGATGGTACCGAAGCACCAACCGCTAATTTACAAGTTGGTGGAACGGGAACTACAGGCACTGCGGTAATTAATGGAACACTTAGAGCAAATACGATATCTGCAACAACATTTACTGGCGGAACATATATTACATCAGGATCAAAAGGTTCTGTTACTATAAGCGGAGGGACCTCATTAGCATTTATAAATATATCAGGTAGTAATACGAATGGAGGTACAGGATATACCGACTTCATCAGAGTCACAAATACTGCATCAGGTGCAACAAATCCAAATAAATCATTCAGGTTAAATAATGTAGGTGATGTAGAAATAATTAGTAGTACATATGGTACTAATATTTTCACTTTGAGTGATACTGGTAATATGACCGTACCCGGAAGAGTAAAAAGTAATATAAATTATTCACAAACAGGTGGAGGTGCGAGTGTTACATTAGCGGCAATTGGAACACCACAAACAATATTAAGTGTATCTATTACTACATATGGTAATCCTGTTATGGTCTGCGCTTATGGTGATGCTGAAAATACAGGTGCAGGATATTGGTCTAAATTACAATTATGGAGAGACTCAACACAAATAGGCGCAATTGTACATACAGAAGGTAGTGCCGGTAGTGAGAATAGCCCGTTCGCCTTTACTTATATTGATGCTCCTGCGGCAGGAACTTATACGTATTATTTAAAGGCAAATGAAATTAGTGGTGGTAGTATTAAATTTGGAGAATCCACAGCACCAATATTAAACGTAAGAGAATTATAATACTTCATTTATTTATAAATTTTTATAAATTTATTTTATGAAAATTTTTATTCAAATTGCATCATATAGAGATCCTGAACTTTTACCAACAATCAAATCTTGTATAGAAAACGCCAAATACCCACAAAATTTAACATTTGGAATAGCAAGACAATTTCACCCTGACGATAAATTTGATGATCTTACTGAATATGAAAATGACAGTAGGTTTAGAATTTTAAATATACCACACCAAGAATCAAAAGGAGTTTGTTGGGCACGTAATAAAGTACAACAACTTTATAAAGAAGAAGAGTATACATTACAAATAGATTCCCACATGAGATTTGAAAAAGATTGGGATGAAACTTTGATTGATATGATAAAACAATTACAAGATTCAGGTATACCAAAACCATTATTAACAGCTTATGTACCATCATATGACCCAAAAAATGACCCAAATGGTAGGGTAACAGTTCCTTGGAGAATGGTATTTGATAAATTTATACCTGAAGGTGCCGTATTTTTTTTACCTGAAATTATACCAAACTGGAAAGATTTAAATACACCTGTACCTGCAAGATTTTATTCTGCACATTTTTGTTTCACATTAGGAAAATTTTCGAAGGAAGTCCAACACAATCCTGATTTTTATTTTCATGGAGAAGAAATATCAATTGCTGTTAGAGCATTTACACATGGATATGATTTATTTCATCCACATAGAGTTGTTTTATGGCACGAATACACAAGAAACGGAAGAGTTAAACAGTGGGATGATGATAAAGAATGGTGGAAGTTAAATGAAAACGCACATCTATTGAATAGAAAACTATTTGGTATGGATGGTGAAACACAAAAAGGACATGATGGAAAATATGGTTTAGGTAATGTAAGAACTCTAAGAGATTATGAAAAATATGCTGGACTATTATTTGAAAAAAGAGCAGTACAAGAACACACATTAAATAAATATTACCCACCAAACCCTGAGTATGATACAGAAAATGAATGGTTAGAAAGTTTTACAAGAAACTTTAATTATTGTATTAATTTAGAAGTTGATGAACTTAAAGAACCTGACTATGATTTTTGGGCGGTAACTTTTCACAATCAAACAGGAAGTGAAATACATAGAAAAGATTGTACGGAAGATGAAATAAAAAATTATATAAAGAACGGTTTTGTAAATATATGTAGAAATTTTTTAGTGACAGAAACACCAAAATCATGGTCTGTTTGGGTACATTCTAAAACAAAAGAATGGATAAAACAATATACGGGTAATGTATGATAAAAAGGTCAGTGATTGTAACCGCTTTATTTGATATCGGAAGAGATAAATGGAATAATTATAATCAATCATATAATACTTATTTATTTTGGATGGATAATATTTTGAATGTCGATTCTGATTTTATTATTTATACTGAACAAAAGTTTTTAGATAGGATAGTAGAAAGTAGAAAAAAAATAGATAAAGATTTATCTAGAACTAAAATAATTATACAAAATTTTGAAGATCTTAATTCTTATAAAAAATTCCATCAAAAAATAGTAAACTTAATGTCATCGGAAGAGTTTAAAAAAAAAATACACTTCCAAGTTCCAGAAATGTTGTATGCAGAATACAATACTATAATATTTAACAAGTTTTATTTTATTAAAAATGCAATAGAAGAAAGTGATTATGATTTTTATGTTTGGTGTGATGCTGGATTATTGAGAGACAATAGTAACCAAGGTAAAGTATTTCCAAAAATTGAAAAATTAGAAGAACATTATTTAAATAAAATAACGTTTTTTAGTCACAATACAAATTTTAAAATAACAAACAGAGAATTACATTTACTATCACAATATAGGTATATACATGGAGGTTGTTTTTTTGTTCCAAAAAAATCAAACCTAAATTTTTTAATAAATTATTTTGAAACATTATTAGAAAAATATTTTGATTTTGGATACGTTGGTAGCGAAGAAAAGTATTTTGATTTTTGTTATGAAGACAATAAAGATGAATTTAACATAGTTAAATCAGATTGGAGGCAATATTTTGAACTATTCGGATAAAATAAACTTTAATAAAATGAACTTTTAGTTATTTATATAATAAAGTCTAATTTTTAATGGCAAATTTAAGATTTCAGGGTTGTTGTTATGATGCTTACCAATATGTTACGGATGATGCTGCTTGGGTTTCTACTGGTGGTACTGCATCAACTGGATTAACTTATCACTTTTCAGGTGATCCTGTTGTTCCTAATGGTTGTTACACTATTGTTTCTGCTTTCACTTCAGGTTTTACTGCAACCACATTTACAAATTTAGACGGTGTATATACATTACAAACAGATTGTTCAGACACATTATGTTTAACAGGTGATTGTTGCAGTAACGAAGTTTGTATATCAATCAATATTAGTGGTTATACCGCAATAACAGGTAATTATAATGTTGCCGGTGAAATTAATAATAACCCATACTGGACAGGTGGCACATTACCTGGGTACATATATTTCGATACCACAAAATGGTGTTTAAGTACCGGACTAAGTCAAACTTGTATTTTTTATGGTGCTGAACCAACAATATACAGTTGCCCCGATATTGATGAAACTATACTAACAGAAAATACTTGCCCAACACCTACATCAACACCAGTAGACCCATGTTCGGTTTTAGATTTTGACATATTACTAGAATGTGATATACCAACTCCTACACCAACTCCTACACCGACTCCTACACCTACACCAACTCCAACCCCTACACCAACTGATATTTGTTCAGGATTTACTGCTGATATAGACGTACTAGAAATAGTAACACCAACACCTACACCGACACCTACACCAACCCCTACACCATTTGTTACCGTTACACCATCAGCAAATACCGTAACTTTTGTGATTGATAGTGGTACTTTTGTTTGTTCAACAGTTAAAGAGTTGTTAGATTGCGAAGATGGGTCATTGTATTATGTTGATAATCCATTAATATATACAGGTTCTGCGATTTCGACCGGAACCACTTTCTTAACCATTTTATATGGTAGTAGCTCCAATCAAATTCAATGTGTAACATACACAAGAAACGTAGAAGCATCACCTAATAGAAGTATTGTTGACATATTAGACGTTTATATCAGCGGTTGCACACAATGTATTTATCCTTCACCTACACCTACACCAACACCAACACCGACCCCTACACCAACACCAACACCGACTCCAATAATATATCCTAGTGGTACTAGCTTTGTGTTTACGTCTTGTACTAATAATTCTATGATTGTACAATTGACATACCCACCAACAAATGTTGTTATCGGAGATATAGTTAAAACAACATCAGGTTTATGTTACAACTACATAGGAAACTTTATTAACTACATCCCACCATCGGGTTATATTGTTGCAAATGTCGATGAATTTACCGCAACAACAGCAACTACTTTCACCACCTGTTTAGATTGTCTAAAACCAACACCTACACCTACACCAACATTCAAACTATGGAGAGCATCTGGTGAATATTCATTAGCATGTCCTGTTTGTGAATTGACTGATTTCGGTGGACATATTGAATTCTATACTGAATTTAGTGTAAATACTTTAGACACTGGAGTATATATTTATGAAGATTCAACACTTACAACACCTACAAATGTTACATACATAAAATCACCTATAAATCAAACAGGTAATCCACAAATAAAAATATTTGAAGTTGGTCAGGACGGAAAATTAACTTTCAAGTGTAATGAAAATGGAAATTGTTAAAATATGGCAACAACAGTAACTATAAATTCTATAACTTCAGGAACATCTCCATATGATATTTGGGTTTGTGATACATGCTACGGTACTTGCCAATATATCGATACAACAACTACTTTACCATATAGTTTCACATTACCCACAATTTATGAAACTTATATTTCATACGTTATAAAAATAATCGATGACAATGATTGTGTTTTCTGCACTTCATTCTCACATTTCAAACAATTTGAAGATGAAATAATTTTTGAATTCATGGATAATACACCATTTGAATTTGAATAAACTTATATATTTAATATAAAAAGATGGCAAAACTAACAGACAAAACACTAGCCCAATCAACGGCAATTACTTTAACAACATTAATACATATTGTTACAACGGGAGACACTTCGCAAAGTCAAAGTGGGTCATCATACAAGGCTCAATTAAATCAAGTTGCACCTGTAATTGGTGGGTATCAATATTATAGTGCGGTGACGGTAACAAGTGCTCAAACACTAACTTTAAATTCATCACCTGTAAGTATTTTACCATCTATTAGTGGTAATAAGTATTATGATATGAAAGTTTAT
>Ga0214923_10000952_pt1 | contig 42354 bp, 47 predicted proteins | sample LL1510_MetaG_FD_177993 | JGI IMG/M metagenome (GOLD analysis project Ga0214923, IMG submission 177993) | Freshwater microbial communities from Lake Lanier, Atlanta, Georgia, United States - LL-1510 | ecosystem: Environmental > Aquatic > Freshwater > Lake | place: USA: Georgia | collected... | reverse complement strand
TTTATCATCTGCTAGTCGACTAAGGAGGCAAGCTGCTGCTTTACTAGACAGCTGATTCGATAGGCTGTCTAGAATGATCTCTTTATTTGGATCCTCAAGTACCCCGCGCACTTCATCATTTCCCTTTATATAATCTGTAACAGTTTGCCCTCCGATCATTCCCGCCTGAGCGGGTAATATAACAAGATCTCCAAAAGCATGTTTAGCTTGCAAGAACAAGGACCCGCTACCATCATTCATTTCAGAGTAAGGGTCTTCGCTGGTGGCTTGTTCGGCGGCGCTAAGAAGATAGTTCACAACAATAGTTTTCTCTTTTATGAACTCACCCAAGTTATCAGTCCAGTTAAGTTTTTTCTTCTCAATCTGGTCCAGCCTCAACTGTTCCAGGTCTTCTAGTTCTGATATATACCCGTTAATCTCCTCTCCTAACGAGAAAAGTTCTCTATGGTACATAAGCAGGTTTGGCTGGTCTTCCGCGGAAGCTATTTTACTACGCAGCTCCCGCAGAGCCTCTAGCCGTGCTCCACGAAAGTCGCCACTGTCAATCCGCTTCTGAGCCTGTTCAGCTGCCTCTTCGGCTTCTCGCTGAGCATGCCTTTCATCGATCCAGCCACGGAATCTGTCGTCTAACTTCATAATTTAAGTATGCCGTATGCAGGGCAAGCAGTCAATCCATAGGGGGATTCAGCCGCGGGTATCTGCAGCCAGGAGCTATCGTATATCTTGTGCGGAGAAAGGATGGGCTGACTCTAGATGCCATGGTTCATCCACGTAAGGTTGATGCAAAGGAACGCCAATTCTTCTTGCAAGTTTCATAAGGGTCAATGGATAAGTCACATCAACTGCTTGGTACCAGCCACCATGGTTTTTGACATTTCCTTCCAGATGTCTTGATGGTCCATTAGGCTTAAAAGCAGGAGCACCAAGACCGCGGACAAACAGACTGTAAAGGTGGGCTTGCTCTCCGTATGTACGAATACCACTGTTTAATTCTCCACGCCATCCCATTTGATGGGCCTTGGAAAGGAGCATCATCCATGGAGAAGAAAGTCTTTCATGGTTCCAGGTCCACCAGCCTCTCTGGCCTAGTTTGACTCCTAATGTATTATCTGGTAGCTCTTCCCCAAGAGCATCCTGCCCGACTGCTATGTTGCCTGTAACGCCTGGGGCATTGATTTGTTGATTAGCATGGGCTGTTGGTAACAGCACCATCAGGGTCATGAGAAATCCTAAAAGACTCTGGCGTGGGTGTCTTCTAATAATTCTCAGAACATGGCTGGCTAACCATTGAGTTGCTATCAGAAGGTTGATTCCAAAACTGCGAGCTGTTTCCGTCATTCCTATTAGGATATCACCTTTCAAGCATTCCGTGACCCATGCAAAGTTTGTTGTGGGTTATGCGCAAAACAGTTATTTTTCACCTACAAACCAGGCAAAATAAATGTATGGCAAATGAAGATCAACTCAATGCCCTGCCAGAATATTTCCGCGTGATGCTTGACCATGCCGAGGATATCAGCCAACAGACCATTGTGCAATGGCCAGAGAATCTTGAAGGGGAACTTCTTAATCGAGTCCATGGCTGGCAGAGAATACGCGCTCCCAAGATAGTAAGTGCTTCAGCTAGAGTCAAAAAGAAAGATTGTCCGTTATGTGGTTTAGCTGAAAGCGATAGTAAGGCTCATGGTGTACTTTGGGAAAAGTATGGTGGTGGAGAGCAAAACCTGGATCAAGTCGTGAAAGCCGCCCAGGATGCTGGGTTAGCTGGGGTTAATCCAGATATTGCAAAAAAGCACTTTCAGAATCACAACTATGAACAACCCGCTCCTCTGGGACGTATTCCAGCAGAAGAGCGAGTAAAAATAGTGAACTCGATCCCAGATCGAAAAGGACGAGTCCCTATCATCCTGGTTGCTCTTTACCGGCATCGGTTCCTGTCCAGGCGTCAGATTGTTCAGCTGTTAATTCCCGGCAGCAAAATAAGCCAATCTGATGATAAGACAGTATCGAGGCTCCTTAACAAGATGAGATTCAAACATGCTGTATACGAGTTTCGCCTTCCGGGGAAAGCGGCTCAAAAATTCTATGCTCTGGGTGCTTATGGCGCTGCATATGTAGAACAGATTGAAGGCGACCTGGTAGGCAAAGCAGGGGTAACCAAGTTAGAACAAATTTCGCCTATGAAATTGCAGCATGACATTTCTGCCAGTGATGTGTTTATCACGATGCGATGCCAACTGCATGACATGGGCGGGCAATTAAGTATTCAGGACCAGCCTTACGCGGCAGACATGTCCCCAGAATCTTGGTGGGCTGAGCGCAACCTGAGTATGGCATTCAGAATCCCGGGTGGTGAGAAGAAAATTGAGCCAGACGGATTTGCGACTTTGATAGTGAATGATGGTCGCCATCTACAAGCCCACTTGCCAATGTGGCTTGAGTGGGATTCTGGGCATAAGCGAGACCGCACAATTCAGCAGTTGATCAACTACGCTGTTTTTTCGCAATCCGATGCAGCTTTTCAGCGTTTCCCTCAGACCAGGGCTGACGGCTATAAAATACCACTGCTTATGGTTACTAATACCCCAGAGCGAGCCGCCGACCTTTCCGAGGCAGTAATCAAAGAAGCTCCTCGCCAGCACATAGACCTTGCTCATTCAGGACCTATTTACATTACCGACCAAAAAACTCTTGATTCTTCAGTATGGCAGACAGGAGCATGGCGCAGTGTACTCACAGGTGAGGTAGTGGAAGTTGGCCTGGGAGAAATTCTTCTTAAAGACAGCAAAGCCCTACTTGACCAAAACCCAATTCACGCTATGGTGCCAATACAGATAGACCCTAAGGGCGCCAGACCCACATCAGCACTTTCTGCTTAGAAAGCCTGCCAAACTTCAGTTTCTTGGTGACGCTTGGAGTAAGATTCCCAGCCGCGCAGATTGCCATAATAAGCTATTAGGCTTCGATGCCTAGCTGCATCCAGCAGTGAATCGGTTTGGTCTTGAAGGAATGCTTCGACATCCATCAGCTCAAGGTATTCAATCCACGGGAAAGTAGTTAGTGAAGCCCAGCTACGAGGGTGCTGGCCATAGTGTTGAAAATAGACACGTTCAAACAGGGCAAGCTGATCTGCGGCTACCAGAAACTTATCCGCAAAATCTTTATCTCCAACTGGACGAAGCATAAGTAACATAACGCTAGCAGAATCCTAAATCTTTTGCACAGACTCTTGATTAGTTTGCAGGAGAGTACATAATTAGCTCATGAGTCCTGAACAAGTGTCTAAATATCTCAACAATCGTCTCAATAACCTGAAGCCCGTTCAGATGTTCCGCGAGCGCAGAGGCTCCTATGAACACATACTGCTTGCAGCCGATCCTTGGCGCTGTTACAGGCTTGCCTACCATCAAGAATTATTACAAGAACTTGCATCTGTTTTAGATGCTCCAGGCAACCCGGAGAAGCCAGAAATCGAGAAGGTAGTCCATGCTATAGAGGATGTAGACCACCTTCTAGCTAAGCTCGATCCTTTGCTCCAAGAGAAAGCATCCTACTTAAGACACTCTGGTAACTGGGCTCGCGCTGCCAGATCAGAAACAGAAGCTGCTGCTGCGAGAGCGAAACTACTACAGGCTAGATATCACCAAAGCGTTTTAGAGCAGAGAGAAGAAATAGGACCAGCTGGTATCAGAGAATGGTTGACGCAGGCGCAAGCAAAATGCCAGTGGATAGACAAACGCTTGGAATTGGTAACTTCTCCTCATGTGGCTGGTGTAAGCGCCTGATAAGCGCCTGATAAGTACTTTTAAGCTTGCGACATCCTAAGACAAGGTTTAATATATAAACATGAGCACTTCCGCAGAAGTATTAGTACTTGGCCAGGATTCAGTCAATGAAGACCATATCCTGGTACTAACCCTGTCAACACCTAGAAGCGACGAAGAACCACTGTACGAAAGCCTGGTTTACTTTTCAGGAGGAGAAGACAAGCGCCATGAAGCAGAAAGGGTGGTTTACCCTGCACAGGAAGAAGCTCTTCAAGGACACCAGGAGCTACTAGGCAAATGGCAAGACGCACGCATGGGTATGTGCCTACACTGCGAAGACAGTAAAAGTCCCCGGCTTGGTTGGATCCTGAGCGACGGTAAAGCTGTGTGCTCTGAACTTCCATACTCCGAACATGCCGTGTGTGGAGAATGTAATGAGGACGACTCATGCGAAGAGCATCCAAATTGGTGCGTTGCTTGTTCTGCTGATGCAGAATGCGAAAGCCATCGCTCTGAGTAGAGAAGCCTGATTGCTTACTACTGAGAGTCCGCATTAATGATCTACTAGCTACGTTAGGTAGCAGTAGCTACGTCCTGCCCTGAAACTAACATGCTTCTGCGGCAAAATCGCCGCGACCGTGTGCGATAAAGCAAGAGATCATGATGAGATCTAAAAATATGAAAGAGATAAAAAATAAAAATAAAGAGAAAATAGAAATAAAAAAGAGTGAGAAAATAAAGGTAAGAGAGCTTGGTGACACATAGCACATGTCAGACAAAAGATAGTGAAAAATGAGGAAGAGAGCAACCTGAGCGCCAGCCTTAACAGCAGCTTTATCCGAAGTTTAGGTTGCTGTTATTTTTATTTTTCTTAGAGAAAACGTTTGTTTTAAAGACAAAAAAGCGGATGGGGTGGGATTCGAACCCACGAACGAGGTCAACCCCCGTTACTCGCTTAGCAGGCAAGCCCTTTCAGCCTCTCAGGCACCCATCCAGGTATATGAATCATGTTGAAACATGTATACCTTATCAACATACCAGTCATTGTTCGAGCCAGAGTGATTTCATATGCCCGCTTACATAAGAGAGAAGGTACCTATATACAATTTAGAGGGCTTTATCCTGGAAAAGAGAGAAAAAATCAAGATATCTGATGAAAAGAAACCGGTATAATTGAAAAACTGGATAGAGATCCAGGCAAAATATCTGCTCTCGAAACCCCTTGGTAATAATACCTACGTTTTTAGGTAGGTTTTTGAGTTGGTTAAAAGGTTTGTTATAACCCACATTAAAACCAATGACAAAGACTATGTTTTTGGATTGCTTTTTGGGTAGGTTTAATGGTAGGTTATAGTTATGAGCGCAGAACCTCAAGAAGACAAGATTGTGTATGAGGCGCTAACAAGCTCGCCCGAAATACTGGCTTCCTGGATGCAGGAGCATATGTCCCAGCAGCTAACAGCATATATGACTGGATTGAATGATGAGAAAATGGTGGGACGTTGGGCCACAGGCAAAACTTCCCCGCCTTCTGTCAGGCTTTATCGTCTACAGCAGGGGTATATTGCAGCTCGATTGCTGTCTGATAAATTCGGAGACAGCACAGCTCGCTCATGGTTCATGGGAACTAACAGGATGATGGGAGATGTTTCTCCAGCTGGTGCCTTAAGAGAAAGTGATGGCACAGACGGGCTTAAACTAGTACCCGCAGCACGAGCCTTCATTGAAGGTTCTTTTTCCTAATTTAGTGCCCCCGACAGGACTCGAACCTGTATACGACGGATTATGAGTCCGCTGCCTCAACCATTCAGCCACAGGGGCATAACTAGATTCAACCTATCAGGGTGATAGAAAAAAAAGAAGTTGTTTCTAGTCATAACGAAAGATTATCAGGATGCTATCAAAAGGGGTAACTAGGATTCGCCTTCCTTATAAAGCTGATATATTGAACACAAGTGCCACCACTATGCAGAGGATGTTTCGATAATTTATGAAGCAACTAAGTTTTAAAAAGCTATTCAATGACTCCCGAGGGCAAATTACCCCTACGGTAGCCGCTAGATCTGCTTGGTGGACTATCAATGAAATCCCCGGCCTTACCATAGCTTGCTTTCATACCACCGAACCGAATCTGAATGGGGGATGGGTTGTCATGGGATTTCATCATCTAAAAGATGATATCGAAGAGGCAGAAAGCGAAGGTAGAGAAGTTCTGGATATCATTCCCAAAGAAAAACAGCTTGGCTATAAGATTTTCACCAAGCTAGAACAACAAGTATTCTCTACTCGAACTGAAGCTTTGGAAGCGATCAAAGTTCTAGCCTATATAGAAGAGAGCGTCGCCTGCTAGAAGTGTCTAGCGACCAGTAAGCATATATAAGCAGATTCTGCACTTTAATATTCCGGGTTAGATGAACCTGGGGTGGCTAGCTTCCTAGAGGGTCTGAGCCAGGCGAAAACAGTTCCCCGCCTATCGGTCGATCCGAGCGAGCCAGAGGAGAAGAAGGGGATAATCCAAGCAAGCTTTCCTGTCCACCGGTGATTCTCAAGACCACTTCTTGCTGGCTGATAAGATTTCCACGCTCGTCTATGTGGTTTAAGTCAAAACCTCGTTTAGAAAGCCCTTCTCCAAGAAGGCGACTTCGATGACATTGTTCGGGTCTTAATTCAGAGCACATCAGAGCAACAACCATTCCACCCGAGTCCAATTCTTCTAGTTGAACAAACCCTTGGGTAAAAAGGAAGTCTTCCTGACAGGCTAGATAATCAACGTATCCTTCCTGGTCATACAGGTTGGCCTGTTGGGGTCGTCCTCCCAAAAGATCACCCATCCACTGATACCGAATAGAGTTTTTTGATAGGGTGTCGTTTAGCTGCCCTCGGTTATAGTCCTCCTGGTAGCCTGAGTGGGGTTTAGAGCGAACATCTACCAGGATGTCTGTTTGTTGTTGTTGCAGCAGCTTAACAAACGTTCCGATATCACGATTGCCATATCCGATGCTGTAGAGCGCCATAACCAACTATACACCTCCATATGGGGAGAATAGAAAATTAGTTGTTTCCTTTCTCTACCCTTTTTGATTGATTCCTGATACTTTGTTCGGGATGGACTATCACAACTACCAGACAACCTCTCAAGAGGCAAATCACTCAGCCCTTCCTGTTGAACGGACCCCTTCCGTGGGAATGCCCTTAAAGGATGAGGTTTATGGTTGGCTGCCTGAATATGATTGCTCGGGCAAGGAAAACACGGATTGTGTGCTTTGCAGTGCCAGCGAAGACGTTCACGCCAGAGCCTGGGAGGCTTATGGAACCACTAAGAACTCACAGGCGGCTGTACGAGTACTAAGGCGCTCAGGATTAAGTGGAATTGCAGACAAGGAAGTAGCCAGCCATTTCCAGGCGCATCATTATGAGCAGCCTGCCGCACCTCAGGCCAGCGATAAGAAAATGCTTCAGGCTGCGGCAGCGATTCCTGACCGCTACGGCAGAGCCAACAAGATTATTCAAGCACTTTCTCGCCAAGGAGCATTATCGTACCAGCAGATCGTGCAGCTGTTCTGCGAACCGGACACCAATTCAGAAGCATCAGCAAACAAAACTGCTTCTAGGTTGCTATCAAAAATGCGTTTTGCTCATCAGGTATACCCGATCAGAGCTGAGGGCCGTCGTAGTGCAGAGACTTATTATACCCTGGCCCCGTGGGCAGTACCGGGGCTGGAGAGAATGGGTGAGAACCGTTCTGCCTATACTCCCCAATCTTTTCGTGACCAAAAAGCTATCTACCAGGTTGAACATGATGTAGCTGCTGCAGACGTGTTTGTGCAGCTGCGTCGCCAGTTGTACCCTAAAAACAAAACTGGGCGACTGATAGAGCTGTTCGGGAGCAAAGTTCCGCTTCACATGTCTACTGATTCCTGGTGGGGTCATCACAGCCTGCTTATGTCTTCATCTGATGGAAAGCTCAAATCTCAGCCTGATGGTTTTGCGACATTGGAAATCAATGATGGACGCAGGCAACAGTTCCAGCTTCCTATGTTCATGGAATGGGATGGAGGCATGCACTCCGAGCAGGCTGTGGCGCAAAGCATGGCAGATTATGCCCGCTTGGCAGCTAGCGGCAAAGTGGGAGAGCGGTTCCCCCAACTAAACGTGCCTGGCTACCAGGTGCCGATGCTATTGGTATGCCCTACCGAAAATCGCGCACAGCGAGTCGTACAGCAGGTCGACAGTCTTCTCCAAGACTTGCCTCAGCATGTCATGCTTCTGATTACTGATCAAGAAAAGATGCAAAACGCAGCATGGGAGGTTGGGTCATGGACAATGGTTGGCTTTGACGCCAGTGATTTTAACCTGGTAGAGCTTCTCATGACCGCTGCCAGGAAGCTTAATCAGGCTGCTCCGATTCATTGGCGCAGCAAGCTAAAGATTGACCTTCAAGGAGCCAGGCTTCCTGAGCCGCGTTACCCTAACTGGATGAAAGAGACCGTTACCTCTTTTTAGGGTATGTTTAGGGTATGCTGCTTAGCACAGCCTCCCTACGGTCGGTCCTGGTAGCAGTTTGTGCTGCATGCTGCGCTATGGGTCTTGTTCCCCTCGCTGCTCAAGCACAATCCGAAGACAAAGGTGCTCATGCTCAAGTAATTGGTGGCGGAGAGGCTCCTTTGCAGAGTATGCCCTTTGTAGGTCGATTAGAGACAAGCGTTAATCAATCAGGAGCCAGTGTTGCTCCCAATGCTCCGGGTGCCAGCTGGTCTGGGTTCTGCAGTGGCAGTTTGATTGCGCCGCAGTGGTTTCTAACTGCTGGGCATTGTGCGCAAGCATACCAATTAAGCAATAGAGCCAACCGCTTGCGAGTCAATTTCCTGAATCTAGAGCAACCGATTACAGTTTCAGTTGATCGTGCTTACACGCATCCTGCTTATTCAGGATGGATGCTCAGCCAATATGCTCCCCAGGATGCAGCCCTGCTACATCTAACTACTTCAGCCAACCTGACTGCAGTCGAGGTTGCAGCCAACCGCTCCCAGGATTCCCAGAATAGAAGCAAAGGGGTAATTGCCGGCTATGGAGTAACAACCAATGGCGGATATTCCATGAACTCTCTACTAAAGTCTGGAAGCATGCAATTAGGCAGCGATGCGTATTGCAGCAGGCAACCCAGCATCCAGGGCCAGCGAGTTAATTCAAGCTTCCAGCTGTGTAGAACAAAAACACAATCCTTGGACGGCACACAAGCTATCTCCTGTAACGGGGACAGTGGCGGACCGATTATGACCCAAGGCCAGAAGCTACTGTTGGTAGGAATAGTTTCTTGGGGCGCAGCTGCAAATAATGGCTGCTGGGCACCTGGTGCATATGACGTCTATACCAGAGTAGCAGGAATCAGTGATTGGATCAGCCGAACCATTGGTCAGAACCTAACTGCCAATACCCGGTTTAGTATGTCTCGACAAACCTCTGGTGCTTCAATTAGGGCCATACAGCCTCTTTCTCGTTCCAGGTTCCGAGTACGTTTTGCAATAAGCGGCCCTACAACTCAAATCCGAGTATGGAGTGCACGTTACTATTATCGCTCCCGTTCTTATGTAGCGACACGCAACACCGCCCCCCTTGCTGTCCGCTCCAGGGCTAGCCGGAAAAGAGTTCGTAGCGGGACATGGACCCTTCCGGTTGCTCGCGGTAACTGGGGAGGCTCACGCCAGTGCCTGGTGGTCGTTAGTCAAACCCAAAACAGCTTGAACAACTATTCCGGTAGAAGAGTGGAAGGGTTCTCTCTGTATCGTCGTGGCCGCCGTTTACTATTCAAAAGGGCTAACTGCCCTCAGGCCGCTGCTTTCCGTTACTAACTCTTTCGAGAAAGAACTACCAGGCCAGAGCCTATGATGCCTCCTACCAAGTCAGCGGCGAGGTCCCATACCGTATCGTGCAGCCGGTCCTGGGGCATCATTTCCCCTGGTTGCCAATTCCAGTGTACCATAGCTTCCACGATCTCCATCCCTACCCCACATACCATTACTACTCCCAGCCCAGCCATTGAAACTACCAGGGAGGAAGCTAAAGGCGAGGGGGAGTCGGGGTCCTGGTTATTCCTTTCCCGGTTCAGACCGATTATGAATGAAAACTCCGTAGCAGCAATCATACCCAAAACAGTAGCCGCTACCAGGTGGGAAAGATGATTGGCCCAGCTGTAACTTTGTAAAGGCCCCCATACCATCCCCCAGGCCAAAGCCCAGGCGACCGCAATAATAAACAATCCTAGTCCGACTGATAATCTGCGCTTTTCTCCCTTGAGGGTTCCCCATGCGAAATACGCAATAGCTCCCCATAAGGGAAGTAAGTTAGGAGCTTGAACAATCCCTTGGTCCCAGACCAAATAACAACTAAAAAGGAATGCTAAGCCTACCAGGGCGAGCAACCCAGCTCTTTTTCTTGTAGAACTACCAGGAGCCTCGCTTGTCTGCGTATCAGTGTGTTTCTCGTTGCTCATTCCTTATAATAGTTTAAAGCATCTTTGCCCTACCAGGAGCAAAGGCAGTAAGTTATCCTATGGCTAAAAAGCGTAAAAAGAAACGTCCCGGCAACCCCGCCTCAAAGGGTAGCCAAACCCCTAAGCCACAAAACAGTGCAACCGAGAGCAAGCCTGGCAATACTACTAAAGTTGTAAAAGCTACCATTAAATCCTCCAGCAAGAAGTCCTCCAAGTCAAACAAGTACACTCCTTCTCCCATCGCCAAGGATGGCAGTTTAAGATGGGGCAGAGTAGACATGCCGCGCGTATCTCAGCCTTCTGAGCTTGAGCTAACCCTACCGGAGGCTACTCTACGCGACCAAGAACTACCCGCCCTGGCTTGGCTTTTGGGAATCATCTCCTTCTTCGGTATTGTGTTCTCTACCAGTTGGAGTCCAGTACTACTTGCCGTACTAGCTGCTGTTACCCTACTAGACCAGAAGATACGTGAAAACAAATGGGCCGTCCTACAAGTATGCCTAGCCGTCATCCTGTGTTTAGCCTGCTGGCCCCTTATCGACCAAGTCAAAGCTATTACTACCCTATCCATGAATCAACTAGCGGCAATCACCCTGGTAGTGTTCGCAGGAGCATTATGGTTGACCGGTATTGTTACCCGACGAGCAAGCCTACTCCAGAATACCCTGTTCTCCCGCACAGGGCTTTACAGTATCGGAGTAGCCTGCCAAAGCCTTTCAGTAGTAGTAATGTTCGTAGGGATTATCCAACTGTACATCCTGGTAGTATAGGCCTTATATACTCCAGCCTACCATTAGCCCTACCAGGCCATCCTAGCAGGGCATAATCCTATTTGTTACCTCGTATACCCTTAAGCTGCCCTTGACTGTTACCTGCCAACGTAACACTACCAATCTTGTTACCACCTACCCTCAGGCCCGTAAAACCCTTAAAATCAAGCACCTGGTAGTTTCCTGGTAGACAAACACCACTCCACCCATGATGTCCCACCAACTATCACCAACTACCCATCGCCCATAATACCCTTAAAGCAACGCTCCCCTCCTATCCTCATTATCACTCCACACCCCTATATATAAGAGAGACAGGTAAGTGATCCCTCCAGGCCCCTTCCCTTCGTGCTACCACCACATCCCACCCAACAACACAAGAGTCCCACGGCCCTACACGTAAGCCCCCACAGCCTATATAAGGACGTCCCTTTGTAGCCCTACTCCGTGTCCCTCACTGCCTCCTATGCTTACTTGCGCCCCTATAGGCCAGTCCCTTATACAGTACCGTATATATACAGTCCGTGCCTTCCCGTAAGGCTTACAAAGCACCCAACCCTTTACTGCCTCATACTACATCAACTACACCATTAACCATGATTCGCCGTCATCCCCATGACCCCATCAGACTCCCTTCCCTTATTCCCTCTTATATATAAGAAGGAGCATAAAGCCACCCTGAGAACCAACATAGGCATCGAATAGCCTTTCCCCCTCCCAGCCGCAATACACCTTTATAAAGCTATCCTTACAGCATCCTTATATATACGCCTCCTGCTTACAACCCCCTGTTTACAAGCCTTGCCTGTTCCCCTGTAGGCCCCATTGTTATGCCTCATATGCCCCCGGTAAGCATTCAAACCCCCTTTAATACCCCCTTTTCAGAGGGGTTATAACCTCGGTTTCTACCCCCTTTATTACCTCTCTTTTTGCTACCTATTTTTGTTACCCAGGGAAAACAGGCCTTTTTTAATCAACTCCCCCGCTCAGCATGCAAAAACGCTCCAAGGAATAAACAAAAACCACCTTTTCTATTACCTACCCAATTACCTACCCGAAAAGCCACCCGCTACACCAACCGATATATAAGGCTAAAGCCTACCAGCATTCAAACCCCATATAAGAGGGAATAAGGCAGGAAGTAAGGAAGGGAATATAAGAGGAGATAAGGAAGTAAAGAACGAAGGGAATAAAGCTCCCCATATATAAGGAGACCTATAAAGGAGAAGGGGGAGACAGGAAGACGCCTGTAGGAGGAGGCTTGTAGGAAGCATATAAGAACGTTACATATACCCACAAACACCTACTTAAGAAGGGAAGCCTGCTTGCAGTCTTCAGTATATCTTCAATCTCATCTTGCTTTCCTCTTATATACATCTCTCCCTTATTCCTCATTCCTCATCATCCTTTACTCTCCCTTACCCACTCTCCTCCTCCAATTATCCCTTACACCCTCCTTATATATATGAAACCCTACTGTTACTGTGAACCCTCGTGAACCATCAACGGTTAGTTCTTATGATCCGTTGATGGTTCACTACGGTTGGTGGATCATCTCATGGGGGCATAATGTTCTATGTGTCACATTAAGCTTATGAGGGCTTGGTGGTTATAAGAGTAGCCTATGTCCATGGACACAAGAACACCTTCATGCAGTAGAATGAAATATGAACAACTTTTTAGAACTTTGGGACCGTGCTATTCGCGAAGCACAAGAAACCGGTAAGGCCGTCACCCTTCAGTCGCAAGACCACATGCTTGGCAAGCCATACCCTGTAGCTAGAACCATGCATCCTTCTTTTATGGGTTCTCGCCCGCCTAAGTATGACCCGCAAAGGGATAAGCCCTTCTCGTAAGACTTCAGTCGTGAGTGCAACTTCTACGCTCCGAGTGCGCAAAGTTGAACCGCGACTGGAACTGCGTGGAGCAAAAGTAGGACTGTCCGCTTGCTGGGAAATCCAGGACCTGCCTGGCTTGAAGGTACAGCGCTTGCGTCCTTGGGGCCGAACTCGCCGCACTCCGGTATGGACGATACGGCACAATGACCTCCATGCTTATAATCGCCGCATGCGTACCATCGATGAGATGATCGAAATGCATGGGAGGACCTGGTGGGAGGATGAGCAGATAGAAGAACTCACTGAGCGCTTTCAAGAGATAGTAGATAACAAGGATGCGGCAATGCAGGCTGCTTTGTTTTTTGATCAGGTAGAGTTTGCTTCACTCCAGGAAGCCCTGCACACGGTCGAAGGATGGCTCCTATCGCACGGCTTGCTTTGATTTTGTTTGGTTGAGCTTCCTGAAACCATGTTTTGGAGTATGTGGTAGCGTAGCATACTCTTATGAAGAAGTGGGTTGTCCTGGGAACGATTTTTTTCTTGATCTTCGGCCTGGTATTTTTCCTGCTCGGCTCGTTTGTTTTGCAACCCACAAAGCAAGCTCAAATTGTTTCTCCTTACAGCACACCTTGGCTGGTAGCTTTGGAAGAATTGGAATCTGAGGAAGATTGGGGCGATGGGGAAGTCAACTGTTCGGGTGCCCTGATTGCTCCTCAGTGGGTGCTAACAGCAGCTCATTGTGTTAGAGAAGCTAAACAGTTTAATGTGCGCTCAGCTATTACTGCTTTATACCAGTCACGAGCTTCCCTTAGGCCAGAGGATCTAGAAGAGTCAGAAGCTCCCGGTAAACCGGAAGAACATCAAGAATCACTGTCAGACCGGATCATTGTGCATCCTTCTGCGCGTGATGTTGATTGGGAGAAACCCGAGGATACTGCTCAAAGAAAGATTGCCCAGCCGGTAACTACCAGGCCAGTGGTTGACCTGGCTTTGATTCGTCTGCGTCGTCCTATCAGTAACGCCCGCTTGCTGCTAGGACCACCAAAGGGTTGGCAGAAAAAGGAATTGTCTGGTTTTGGTTTGGGGCCGCGTTCGGACCAGGATATCAGATTACCAGGTGTTTACCGCATTCCAATTGTTTTGGGAGCTTGCGATTCTGACACGATAAAATATTTCGGGGGCCGCAAAGAAAACCTAGGCGGGAGCCTGTGCAGTGACAAGGATCATCCTGCGCCTACTTGCCAAGGAGATTCCGGCGGACCCTTGGTATTGGCTGAAGATGGGGAGAATTATTCGGTGGGAGTAATTTCCATGGGTTATGGGATCAAGAACAACACTTGCGCTGACACCAGTCTGTTTTCTCAACTAGTGGCTACTCAGAGCGTGTTTGTGCCCACAGGAAAGTATGCGGGTTGGATCCGGAAAACTGCTGGCCTTTAGTTGAAAAAAGACTATATAGGAGAGATAGTTTGCCTTGCATAAAACAACCTAGCTAGCATTGATTCATGCCTACAGGTCTTCGCCTACCACTCTTTGTTGTCTTCTTGTGTCTGACCACTTTTATGGTTTGTAGTTTTTGTATCCCACCTGCTGAGGCGCAAAACCAACGCCCCCGTTCAAGTGTTCATCTAATGGACATGTCTTTACAACCTTTGGGTTGAGTAAACGTACTGTTTTCTGTTTCTCATGGAGGCGGAGCTATAAAGAATATGAAACTCTGTTGGGGTTTAAGTAGTTATTGCGTTAAAGGACAGGGTATTGGTCTTGGGCGTTGGATGGGTAACTTTAAAACTCCTGTTACCCCAGGACAGACTTATAAGGTCATGCTCTACTACCAGATTGATGGTTATTCTTTCTCCCATGCACTACAAGGCAGGATGGGCAACTGTTTGTGGGGATGTTACGTACCAATGTGGTAGCCCAGCGGCCTGTAAAAATTGTGGACTAAGTTAACTTGAGAACCTGATATCACCCCAAAGAGCATAGTTACACTTCCGTAATGAGTAAAAAACCCAATCGTAAACCCAATCGTAAGTCCAGCCAGAACGTTTCACTGATTACCGTACCTAACCGTTCCCAAGCCGAAATGATCGCCAACCTGCTGCAAAGCGAAGGGATTGTAAGTCTATTACAACCCATGGGTGGCCTGGATATCCCCGGGGCGTATGAATTAGGAATGATTAGTGTCAAGGTCGCCGGGGAGGATATGGAAAAGGCTGCCAGTTTGCTTGGGGATATGGAAGGTTTAAATTCCAACCCAGCTTCCAATCCTGAGGGTGAGGAAGATTACGGTAAGCGGCTTGGTTTCCATAACAGCAAGCTTGGTAAGATCCTTTCCGTGCTTGGGCGCGCTGGCTACAGGGGTTAAAAAGCTCTCTCAAAGCCCCTGGAGTATGTTTTGTTATGTCCGTTGACTGGACAACTTATCTGCAAGCCGAGGACATGAACGAAGTTCAACAAGCTGCCCTGGGGTTAAAACAAAAACAAGTTGAGACCCATGACAGTCAAATAAGGGCTGATTTGGAAGTAGCTTCACGGATGTATATACTGCGGGGAGAGTTTGAACATGCTGGACAGCACAACAACCCTCAGGCAGCTCTTGCAGGAGTAAGAGCCTTGCTGGGTGAAAGAGAGCTACTGGATGAATGCAGCCCATCATGGCATTCACGAGTTCATCAGCTGCATGGACGACTGTTTCTAAGCCTTGGTGATTATGCCGGTGGAGCAGACTGTTTTGAAAGAGCAGCTCGTATCAGAGAGGAAGCTTATAACGGCTCAGATATGGCTGTGTACTTATACAATTCCGCTTCTTCGGCTGCCCTGTTAGCTGGGGCCGAAGAATGGGCTGCTGAGATGGCTCTTTGTTCATTAAAGCACTTGGAAAAGCATAGTTGGATGTTGGATGATCCCCAAGGAATCAAGAGACGCAAGGAAGCAGCCAGATGTTTAAACCAGGCTTTGGGTTTAGAGCCTCATGGGATACGGCGCAGCCGCTTGTTTAGAAGAAAATAAAAGAAAGTCTTTGCCAGGCTCAACAGAGAGGCTAAGATACATGAATGTCATGGAACAATCCCGGTTTAATCTTTATCCTGCTCTTTATAACATTTTTTGCTTTTGTGAAACTACAGAAAAAGTTTCTAAGCTCTTCCAATAATTCTCACTACCTTAGAAACTTCCTGATCTTAAGCGGAATCACTTCCCTGTTTGTCCTTGGCATGGGATTGTTTTTTCGTTCCCAGATGGTTGGAGGCAGTTCCATTTCAGCTGGCAAGCATCGCTGGTGGAAAATTATTAGTGATGACACTCAGGCCACTGTTTTAGGCAATGGCCGGTTACAGTTTAATGAAAAATTCCATATTCATTATTCCGGTCATTTTGAAGGCTTTAAACGAGACCTGCAGCTTCAGCAGGGGCAGCAAATTGACAACGTCCAGGTAGGAGAAGGATTTGAAAACTATATAGGAGGAGGCTCCGCTGAACAAGGATCCAGCGGCGTCCCTGGCAGTTACGGTACTAAAAGAGAGGGTGATGTCTTCTCCACAGTATGGCATCACTATACAGATGACCAAGACAGATGGTTCTGGCAGACGTTGGATGTTCAGGGAGTAGGAGAACGGTACGATGATGCTGATCTACTGCCATTAACAATTTGGGGAGACCAATGGCCAGGAGGGGTAGACCGTCTTTCTGCTCGGATTGTATTCCCCAAAGGAGTGCCCGAGGGTACCCAGGTTGAAGTATCACCGCATTGGATTAAAAACCATGTTCAGATTGCACAAACTGTTTCTCAGGCATCCTCTGCCTCCTCGGTTATCAAAGTCACCACCGAAGGAGCCAGGGGTTCACAGCTAGTTAAGGTACTGGTTCGTCTGCCACAAGGATACTTGGGCACTGGGGTAAAAACAATGAGTGGGGATGCTCCTCATACTAATTCCGGATTTGGGGATCAGTCCCATCAGGCAATCGTCTATAACTCTTTGTTTATGTTCCTTTATTTTGTTGGCGGGTTTTGGTTGTTGGTGGTATTACCAAGCGTTGCTTTGTTCCTTTGGATGCGTAAGAAGTATAAGGACGCCGAGTGGAAAGTGGATGGGACTATGTATGAACCGCCCACAGGCCCGCTAGCTTATGGCTATAGTGCAGCCGAAGAAAAACTCCCCCCGGAAGACCTGATCATTACTGCTACTGTTCTTGATTTGATTGCTAGGGGCTTTTATGACCGGGAGAATGTGCGCGACTCCAAGACAGGAGATTGGAGATTGCGAATCTCCTTACCTGCAAACCGCACAGTTCAGCCAGGTTCAGCTGGAGAGCAGGCGCTGGTTGGCTGGCTGGATGGTTTATTAGATAAAGGCCCATGCATTCTGGATGATCTGCAAGACCGGGTGGAGAACACAAGCAGTGCCCGGACAGCTTTTGCTGGGATGAGAGACAAACTGCTTGATGATGCCAAGCCGCTGGAAGACGCTCAGCAATCTCATTTCTCCAAGGCTACTTGGATTAGCATGGGGCTTTGCTTGGTAGTAGTTTTGGTGTTAGCCTTGTTTGCTTTTGGTTCTACTTTGTGGGATGAATTTGATTTGTTCACAGCAATTGCTATCCCTGCATCACTCTTAGGAGCATGGAATTTGACGATTCGTTCCTGGCCGCGTGGCGACTTTGTCTATTCAGGACCGCAATTATCTAAAGTTCACGCTCAATGGCAAGCCTGGAGAGATTGGATCCTGCATTTCGATCAGATGGAAACAGCCCCCGATCTGCAAATCATTCTGTGGGAAAGAGCTTTCGCTGGAGCTGTGCTTTGGGGAGTAGGAGCAGAGTTCGCCCAGCGAGTCAGCGTTCTAGTCCCAGATTTTGATGCTCAATACTCAGGCTTTAGTTCTTTCAGCATCTCTTCCGGAGCAAGTTGGGGTTCTTCAATGACTTCCACTGCTATGCCATCATCCGGTGGAGGCGGCGGAGGCGGCGGCTTTGGTGGCGGAGGCGGAAGCTCCTGGTAGGTCGCCCCTCTTCATTTATTGATCTTTAACTCGCCAAATATTATATTATTAAGTGTACGCCCCAGATGAGCCTCTGACTTTTAGTTATGCTCGCTGGGGCTTTGTCTATCCTCACCCTTTTGTCCGAGGCTGATAAGTTGAAAGGGTGAGCACTCCAGCTAACCTACCTTCTCCCGAACAACTTAAAGCTGTCAAGCGAATTAACGCTCATAATTCTTCTGCTCAGAGCGCTGTATGGGGAGTGTTTGACCAGGACGGCCAGGATTTGGAGTTATGGATTTCCAAGCTATGGAGTTATGGTTGGTGTGCTACTTATGCCCCCGGGGCTTCTTTCCGGTCCATGAAACTGGCTTCCATGATGCGCGGCAAGAACTTTCCTACCAGGAGGGAACTACTAGAGGAAATCAGTAGCGCCCGATTGGTTCTTGAGCTGTCTGATTCTTAGCCCGTAAGCTACCTATGTGGATAATGCTGGACCTGGCATCCTTTCACTAAAAAGCTGACCCAGCGGTTAAAGCTTGCTAAGTTGTCCACCATTTGGGTAGACTTTGACCTATGGTGAGGATTTCAATAGGAGGCTTGCGTATCTCCGCTCTTAAACTTTTGTACACTTCGATTATTGCTGTAGGCTTATTATTTCTAGCAAGCAGTCAAGCCTGGGCGGTTGATATAAATGATGGAGTATTAAACTATTCTATCTCGAACAACCAAGCCACGGTAACTGGTTGCGTTGGGATATGTCCAACCAAGCTAGTTATTCCCGCAAAAGTTACTTCTGACCACAGACACCTTCCGGTTACTGGTATTGGGCGAGGTGCTCTTCGGGCTAGCAGGCTCACCAGTGTCACTATCCCAGGAAGTGTAACTAGTATTGGGGATGTTGCTTTTATGAACAATCCACTCACCAAGGTTACTATCCCAGGAAGTGTTCGGAGCATTGGGAATGGTGCTTTTTTTGGCAACATCCTCACCAAGGTTACTCTTGGTCCTGGTGTAACTAGTATTGGGGATGGTGCTTTTATGAACAATCCACTCACCAGTGTTACTATCCCGGGAAGTGTAACTAGCATTGGGGCTTCTGCTTTTAAGAGCAACATCCTCACCAGTGTTACTATCCCGGGAAGTGTAATCGAAATTGGGAATGAGGCTTTTAAGGACAACAAGCTCACCAAGGTTACTATCCCAAGAAGTGTAATCGAAATTGGGAGATATGCTTTTCAAAACAACCAGCTCACCAAGGTTACTATCCCAAGAAGTATAAACGAAATTATGGAGGGTGCTTTTGCTAACAACAAGCTCACCAGCGTTACTATCCCAGGAAGTGTAATCGAAATTGGGGATGAGGCTTTTGCGGGCAACCAACTCACCAAGGTTACTATCCCAGGAAGTGTAACTTACATTGGGAGATATGCTTTTCAAAACAACCAGCTCGCCAGTGTCACCATCCCGGGAAGTGTTCGGAGCATTGGGAGATATGCTTTTCAAAACAACCAGCTCACCAAGGTTACTATCCCAAGAAGTATAAACGAAATTATGGAGGGTGCTTTTGCTAACAATAAGCTCACCAAGGTTACTCTTGCTCCTGGTGTAACTAGTATTGGGGATGGTGCTTTTATGAACAATCCACTCACCAAGGTTACTATCCCGGGAAGTGTTCGGAGCATTGGGGCTTCTGCTTTTAAGAGCAACATCCTCACCAGTGTTACTATCCCGGGAAGTGTAATCGAAATTGGGGATGAGGCTTTTGCGGATAACCCCAAGATGACTGCTATTAATGTTGATCCTACTAATAGTGATTACAGTTCGAAAGATGGCATCTTATTTGACAAAGAGCAATCCACTTTGATCCGTTCGCCCGAGGGGATACCCAACAAGACGTATGCTATTCCAGGAAGTGTAACTGTCATTGAAAGTTTGGCTTTTGCGGGCAACCAGCTCACTAGTGTTACTATCCCAGGGAGTGTAACTGGAATTGGGGAAGGTGCTTTTATGGACAACCAGCTCACCAGTGTCACCATCCCAGGAAGTGTAACTAGTATTGGGCGCGATACTTTTTGGGGGAACTCTAACCTATCTGCTCTTTACTTTGGTGGTGATGCCATCGAGGTCTTTGGGTCTGGCTATTCCGACGATCCCGGAGTCATCGCCCCGCAAAGCTGCAAAGTATATCGCCACCCATCCGCCAAGGGATGGCCAGCTACTGGTGAGACCTGGTTTGGTCATAAGGTAGCGGACTGGTAGGTCCTGCCAACATGGTCAACAGCACAGTCGTTAGCTGTTCAAGCTTCCTGGGCCTTGTTGAGCATGACCCTAGTGTGAACCCTTAGCTGCCTGATCCATACCTCTGATCAATTGCGAGCGCTGGAGGTTGGTAATAGGCGCGGCTCGGTAGGAGGGCTGATGATTTAGCAGTTGCAGGGTAAAGATAGTTTGGTGTAGGTGGTTATAAGCTTTGATTAGGGGCTTGTTGGACCAGGAGATAACCCAGCTACCATCACCCATGCGTCTGGCCGAACCCCCAGCAGCAGAGAACGTCACCTGGGGGTCGGAGAAGCTCTCTACGATTTGTGCAGTTTTGTTTTGGGTGTTAATCCGCCAGCGCAGGATGCGAGGCTGCTGGCCTCTGCCTGAGCCATTATCAAATACACTGATTGTTCCGTCCGGAAGCAGTCTGGCATCATGTTGTCCGGCTAGATGGTAGGGGGCGTAGCTATCATCACCAAGAATCGTAAGGCTCTTGTCTGTGTGGGTTCCGCCCAGCTTCCAGCTGATTGTGCCATCAGCTCGGTTGATGCGATAAATAGCGTCGGTATGACGAGAGGAAATAATAAGGCCCCCTTTACCATCTTCTTCAATGGAGTTAAAATGAACCAGGTCAAAGGGGTTTTGAGGGAACACTGAATTAAGCAGATTAACCCAGAAGCCACTCTCTTCGGGGAGAATATGGTCTTGACTGCTCCATGACCACAAGAGCTTGCTGTGGCTGTCCAGCTGCTGGATTTGATTGTCCTGAGCCGCATGAAGTGGAGTAATCCCCAGGGAACTGAAATCTACAGCCGGACGGATAGAGGTTATAAGGCGATAGAAGGTTCCGTCCTTGGCAGGCAAGGTCTCATGCTGATCTCCCTGCTCCCCGGAAGTAAGAAGTCTGGTTTGCAATTTCCCATCCAGGCCAAAGATGTCAAAAGGACCCATGGCCCGGTCGCTGGTTAGTGCTCCATGCCAAAAACCAATCTTTCCCCCGGGCAGATATTTAACATCAGCTGCTTGCTCGCCGTCTGGAATTTTCTTCCACCAAACAGGAGTGCCGTTGCGGTCTACAACGACTGCATAGGGGTAGCTACCAGTGCCTATGGTATTAGAGGAAATAGCTAAAAAAGGAATACTAGAGGGTAGCTTGCCTGAGGCTAAATAAGCAGGGAGATTAGAGGGCGCGCAGCGAATTGAATACTCATTATTCTTCCATCGAAGCCTTACACCTCTTTTGGTCTTTGTTCGAACCCTTACCTGCGTGCTAAGCACGACTCTTTGATTGGGCCGAAGGGAAAGGGTGCGTTTGCCTCCTCCTCGAATGCTATGCCCATTAAGCAGGAGTCTAGCTCTACCAAACAGGCGGGCATAAATGGTAGGCTGAGCGGTGGTGCAGCGTGTCACATAATCTTCCACCTGAGAGGAAAGACCGGGCTGAATAGAGGAGACCCGAAGAATGACTTGGTCTTTTTTACTGGCAGCTAAACTGGGGGTGCTTGTAGCACACAAGGCGGGGAGTGTGAGTAGAGTAAATATGCAGAGAGCTTTTTTAGGCAGTGTCATTTTGCTTAGTGTAGCGTATTTTTCCTTAATCAATCAGAGTTTTGCCGCAGAGTAACTACTGAGGAAGTTGTGGAAGGTAGATAAACTTTGAAGGATGCGGGTTCCTGGAACAAACAAGCGCCTTTGCCAAGGACCATTCTTTTTGGTTTTGATGGTACCTTTGTTGTTGTTAAGTCTGGCGCCACCTTTTTGGGACTTACAACCTAAGGCTAATTCAAGAGCCGGGATTAAAACTCAAGCCGGGGCTAAAGCCAATGTGGGTCCTCATCACAGCAAGATACACCATCAGAGAAACAAAAGCAGTAAAGGTAATTCTTCCATTGTTCTTTTGCAACCAGATTTGGATAGGGCTTTTTTGGGTCATCCGCGTGTCTCATATATGAGAATACTTTTTGGTTTAAGTGGCCGAGCTACAGCCGGATCTAGATTATTGATCTGGGCTGATTGTTCAGGCTGTCGCTCTCAAACCAGGGTAAACCAGAAAGGTTTTTGGGTGACCCAATTACCATTGCGTTTGGCTAGTCCTTATTATCCAACACTGGTGCACATTACCTACCTAAACAGTTCAAAGAAGTTCAAGGACGGTATTGATTTTCACATCCAATGGATTGACCGTTCTTTTCATAGAAAGAAAACACATCCCTATAAGGTCAAGCATCATCGTCCGCACCGACCCCCTACTCGTCCTGCTAGACCAAAGCCTTCTCCCAAGCCGCAAGCAATGGTTGGTATGGAACAATCAAAACAGGCTTTGAGAGATTTTCTTCAGGCTGCAGTAAATAATGATTTATCAAAGTACTGTTCATTTCGCCCATCTCCTTCTGGTTGTCTAGCTGACTTAGAAGGCGGCCGCACCCCTACACAGGACCTTGGGGTAGACCCGAATACGCTTCTTTCTCAACTAGCTTCAGCTAGCGCTCAGAAGCTTGGAAAGGGCTGGGGGTTTCTGCTTGCGTCTGGTGTGTGGTCAGTGCAACCCAATGGCTCAGGCTGGACCGTTGGGTTGGGTGGCTAGGATTAAACCGCCCCAAGCGACAGTCTACTATCCCTAAAGGCTATTAGAACAAATTATACTATCGTTTTTGCATCTAGATAGGCTCAGCAAGGACTTGCTGGGCTTGGTCACATATTGCTTCCAGTAGTTCGTCACTGACCATAACGTGGCTTGCATAATCTATAATCCACCCGTCTTGCTTCTCCTGGTAGATCTTTCGAAGGCTGACTATCTGCTCTTTTAGACCCAGAGAGTATTCAGAGATGCATTCATAAGGCTCAAAGCTGAAAGAGTAAGGAGCTTGACCTAGGCCATCAGCTAGATCCAAGAGTTCACCGATACCTCTAAGGTAGTCACGATGTTGCTGGTCAAGAAGGCTATAGAGTTGTTCGGTATTAGCCGAGCTCTCTGGATTAATGATTTCCCCTATGGTCCTGCCTAGTCCATTTTCTATTCCATAGCGGTCCAGGAAATAATCAACCGCTCGGTAAAATAGTCTCCAGCGTACGAAAGTATGATCCATTCTTGTAATATACCTTAATTCGGTACAAACATCCCGACCAGATTCAACTGGCCTGGATGTCTCAACAAGAATAGTCAGGCGTAGATATTGACTTGAGGCAAGCCGTCTTTGCCTATTTTGATTAGTTGTTGAGCTGCGGGCAGCATAGAACTGCTTGTAACAGCTTTCATCTGGGCTTCGGTGCCTATTTGACTTACCGGGGTTACCTGAACAGCACCAAAGTCACCTGCTTGATGCATCCATTGGGGTTGGAGCATCATGCCGGGAGCTAAAATAGTGCCCGTAGATGGAACCGGACTGACTGACATGCATTCCTCCTTTTTTATTATTTTCCTCCTACCAGGAGGGCCAAATCCAAAAATAGAAGATTAATCGTCTGATTACTTTCCTACTCAAGCATCTTCTAGGAGAGATTGAAGATGTGCAATAATCCTTTTTAGTTCATCTCGCTCTTTGCCCAGCTGATTGATTTTTGATCTTTTTTGTGGCCGAATTATGAGGCGTTCCTTGCGCCGGAAGATGTATGTCATAACTCGTGTTCCGTTGGCAGCGGAACAGGGTAATTATTGGAATAGCTGCCTGGCAGAATCAGATAATTCGTCCGGGGAAATTATGGGTATGAGGAATCCGGCGCCTTGTAAACTATTGGATTTGCATTTCTTTAAAAAGATTTGCATTTCTTTAAAAAAACCAGCCGCAAAAAAACTAGGTTATACTGATGACTATGATTAAATCAAAGTTTTTCCTCAGCACAATCTGCCTGGTAGTTATTTCTGCTGCTCTTGTGGCATGCGGCGATTCAGAACAGCAAAACCAAGCCGCTTCTATGGCAGCAATACAGAGTATTCTAGATGTTCGCGATGGAGCGGCTCGATACTACGAAAGCAAAGGCAATAGCTACGTCGGCATTAAAGCCAGCGACCTGGCCGACCCTGCTCGTGGTATTCAAGCAGACGGAAGCAACAAAGTTAAGGAATCCAGCGCTACAGTAACTATTAGCGGCGCTACCAAGGATACTCTATCACTTTCCGCAGAACAAGGCGGTACTACCTGCACAGTAGAAATTACCAAAGGTCAAGAGGGTACGCCATCCTGCTCCTAGACCGAAGTAGTCAGCTGCGTTTGAAAAGCCCCTCCCAGGAGGGGCTTTTTTTAAGTCGAAAAGACCATTATTTACGGCTGACCTTTGATTAGGCGGCAGAGTAATGCTACTTAGTACACAGCCTCTTGCTACGCCCATGGCTACATTTTGAGAAGACATCCGGTACGACAACCGTGCAATCAGACCTCGGTCCCATAAAGCTGATCGCCTCCGGGTACGCGTGGTAGCTATTCTTACTCAGGCTGAGCTTCTGCAGAAAGGTTGTTTTGACTCGGCGAAGAACATTGCCGCTCCAAAAGCTCTTGGAGTTGAGCAATAACCCTTTTTAGTTTATCGCGTTCTTTGCCTAGCTCATTGATTTTTTTAATGTGGTTTAGGCAAACTGCCCTCTGCTTAGCCTGGTTTGAATTGCACATAGCACAATGTATCACATCCAAGTTTGAGGGAGAATATCCTGAGGCAATGGTAGCCTTCATACTTGACGAAAAACCTTTTACCCCGCATAATTAAAGAGTGAGCGGAGAATTACACCAGCAGGTCTATGTAATGCGAATCGGCGCTAAGCATGGGGTAACCCAGGAAGAACTGCTTGCAGAACTCCCCTCCATGATCAGCCAAGCCGCCGATGAAGGGTTTCCCCCTGGAGTCCAATTCCAGGACTGCCAGGTGGCCCTAGAGGAGGAGGCCCTTGGCTGTGAAGATGGAGTAGAAGACTGGAAAGGCTCTTTACTCATTGACACCATGGTCAGCATGGACTCGCAGGAATATCAGGAATGGTATTGGGCTGATAACAGGCACACCAGAGAACAATCTTTAAACCAATCTCTGGAACAAGGCCAAGGACCCGTGCTTTGGGTCAGCTTGTCAGCAGTTTAGTCTTCTTTCTGGACTTTGGATGCTATACTACCAGGTATGAAGATCATTGACCGCCTCCGTTTGCTTTATCACCGCGGATCAGTAGGCGAAACCATTTTTATGATCTGGTTTACAGCCGCCTTGATCGGCACAGTCATAGGCATGATCGACGCTTCTTTCATCCGTTACGGGGTAGCCTATCTGGGAATAAGTTTGGTGGTCTTATTTGTTGGTCTTCAGGCTTGGACTCTTTGGGGAGCCTGGCAGGCGCGTCGTTTGCGATCCAGGCTCAAAGACCGCTTGTGGCTTGATTTCAATCAAATGGATGCTATTCCCATCGATGCCCCAATGAAAACCTGGGGTAAGCTTACTGTCCCGTCAGAAGGATTCCCTTACAAAAGCCCCTTGAACGGCATTCCTTGTTTATGGTGGGCAGTCAATGTGGAATATAACGATGATGAAGAAAAATGGGTGCAAGTCGATTATCAGTCAAGCGGGGACCACAACGAGAAACAAAGTTTTTGGATTGAACAACAAGGTAACAGTATAGAGGTTAGACTGTCTCAGATAAAGGGAGAATCACTCGACTCCATTGACATACCATCCAGAGTTTCTCATACCTCAAAAGACCCTAAGGACCTGGAACGGTTACCACATCCTCTGAAAGCTCATCATTTACAATGGCGCTCCTACCGGATCACCGAATCGGTCGCTGACAACAAGGAAGATTGCTATGTGATTATAGTGGGAGCCAGCGGGCAGGATTCTGGGGGTAGCAGATTCTTACACAGCAGTAAAGGAGTGCCGCTGCAGATTGTATTAGCCCAAAAGCCACCTGTTTCAGAAACAGAACTAGACCAGCTGCTTTTCAAGGACTCTTTTTCCTTGCGGGCTTTGCTGTTTGCCCTGATGCTCCCCACCGTGATTATTGGTTCTTATTTGCTGTTGTTTTATTTGGGACTTTCTTGAGAACTTTTTGCAAACCTTTCTAATGGATTACTGTGTTTCTCAATTTCCACATGCAATAATATTTGTATGGTTTGGAACAGCCTAAAAAGCAGAAAACTAATTCTCTGTTGGGGAGTTTGTTGGGGGCTTTGCGCGATCTTGACGCTTGGCTGGGTGTGTCCGGCTGGAGCCACTATAGGAAGCACAATTAGACAGTTTGGACCTATCAAAGATCTGGCCGCAGGTTCAGCTCACGTTTGTGTAGTAAACAAAGCTGGTCGGGTTTATTGCTGGGGTGATAATTCTAAAGGTCAAACTAACACCCCTCACGGCCTAGGCATTACTCAGTCACTGATAGCTTATGGTGAGTACACTTGCGCTCTGAATAATGGAGGTCAAGTTCATTGTTGGGGAGATCGTCAATACCCGTTTGGTACACCTCGTGGCCTGAGCCACATAACCGGAATCTGGCTTAGTGATACTTACTGGGTATGTGCGATTAGCTCCACTAGGCAGCTTACCTGTTGGGATCCGCGAGACCCCTCGCCTTCTGTGAACTATCCTAATCCTCCTTATCTTAGTGCATCCATTCCAGATTCAATTGGCGCGGTAAAAGAGGTCTCTTCGGTTTACTACAATAGTAACCCCGATAACAGTTCTCAATGCTTGCTCAACAAGGATCATGATTGGTATTGTTTGAAAGGCCAGCCCACGGCAAGCTGGACCCTGCAGCCAGGTAAACTAAGACATATTAGCTCATACTGCGTCATCACTTTAGAAGGCCAAGCTGACTGCGCCTCTGACTATGTCGGTAGTATCCGTATTCCTTCCAACACTAGGGTTTTCGCTGACTACTCATGGATACTGCCCTGGGGAGGATGGGCCTACTGTGCCTGGGGAGAGTATAGCTCAATGATTTGCAGTGGCTCAGGCCCATTAGCCAGCCAGCAGCCTAAGTTGATTAATGTCAGAAAAATGGTTGTTGGTATGGGCGGGGAAATGGTGTTTAACCTTCCGGCTCATATGGATGAGCCTGACTACTCTTCCATCCGATGGTTTGCTTGCGCTATTGCTGCAGGTGATTTTGTGAGATGCTGGGGGACCCAAGAAAAAGGTGTCTTAGGGCCTCTGCCTCAAAACAATGTCTTGGCGGATAGCAAAATCATACTGGAACATGGTCTGGCTTGGCCTTGGAAGGCGTATGACATCAAACACTCTTGGCATAACCAAGCTTCCTCTATCATGTATTACTGGCAACAAAACTATAAGCATGCCTGGAAGCGCTTGCACACACAACATACCGAACTACGCCTGCATCGCTATATGGTAGGAAGCCAAATCAGGTTCTGCGGGACAACCAGTAATTCACTGGGGCGATCTACAATCTGCTCTAACCCTAGTCGTCCGATTCGAAGGAGTGATTTAAGATGAGCAGATTCTTAGGGTTTGTATTGTTTCTTTTGCTGCCAGCACCAGCCTTTGCCTCCGGAGTGATTGTTCGGCATCTTCCTCCAGCACAAATGGTCGAGGTTTCTGGACATCACACCTGTGTAGTGCTCCGCCAAGAGGCGACACATTGCTGGGGTGCGGAAATAGGCACCGAACAATGGGCCGGAGGTGGGTCTAATCTGAAATTCTGGGGGCAAGACGATGTTAAGCTAAGGAGCATTGACCACTTATCTACTTCTCCTTCAGGCAACTGTGCTGTCCATTTTGGACAGGTGATATGCTGGGGTAGCACGACAGGGCAATTGGATTCTGGGGTATTGGCACCAGCTGATCGTAACTCTGGGTTTGTAGATGTTGTTGTTGGCGGTCAAAGAGAATGCGGTATTTGGAATGAACCCTGGAGTGACCTTGCTAAAGTAAGATGCTGGGATTCCGCGGATGGTACTAACATCGATGTTCCAGATCTGCTATCAACAAATAGCGATGGAGTTACTCAACTGGTTACAAGCCAAGACTCATCTTTGCCATCACTAGATGAGTGGTGCGCTATACATGGTAGCACCTCAACCAATCTATTATGTTGGGATGGCGGCGCAACAACATCCAAATGGCCTGTGCATCATGTTCCTGGTGATTTGGGACAAGTAAAAACGGTTGCTATGAGTCACTGGACCATTTGTGCAGTAAAACAAAACGGGCAGCTCCGCTGTTGGGGAAGGGTAAATCATGCACCATCCAATATCTTGGATCCACTGCAATTAAGAACTGGCAAGACCAATTGCGCTATCACTAAAAACCATCAACTACAGTGCTGGGGAGAGCCATTAGGAGTCTCTCATCGCCTGCTAAGGTCATTTGGAAAAATTGATTGGATTAGCGATTTAAACTCCGACCATCGGTGTTTGGTGCGAAACAACGGGCAGGTTTACTGCTGGGGTTCTGATCGCTATGGGCAGGTCAGTGGTATACCGGCCAATATTGTTCCAAAAGAGGATCTAAGACTTTATACCTACCCGGCGATAAATGAGCAAACAAACCAAAAAGAGATCTGGCTGGGAATGTATTACGGAGAAGAAAGAGAAGTTTGGGGGGCATCTGGACGACTGTCAGGCCTTTCCATGTGGACGAATTATCCAAGCAAGGTGGTTAACTACTGGCAGGCTTCCAGGACTGGACTAGGTAAATGGGAAACTCAAAAATCTCTTCCCAGCACTTTCGATACCGAAGTCGGCGACACCAATATCCCTGCCGCTTTAAACCATCGTTATTTACGAGCTTGCAGCCGGGCCTGGAACAGTTTAGGGGCATCCAAACCAGTTTGCACCAGACCACTGTTTTGGGCAAGGCCTGCTCGGAGTACTTAGCCAGTCTTGAGAAAATTCAACCGTCCTCTTAGACTAGCACCAATTAATGGCACCACTAAGAGACCATTAACTCTACCCGATAGACTTTTTGATTACCTGCACGGTCACTCAAAGTAAGCACTAGGCTCTGTTTACCACGGCGTGCAAATAATATCTTTGAGCCCAACTTACATCCACTGGTTTTATTATCCCACCGGCAAGCAATCTGGATTCGTTCGCTGGATCGGCCTTTGATTTGATATAATCTGGATCCGACTCGTTTAAGAGCTAGCTGAGCTAACGAGGGAGCGGTTAGGTCAACACTCCAGCTTACAGAGTCAACGGGACCTTGATTACCGGCCCGGTCTGTTTGGCGTACATACAAACGATACGATCCTTCGTCGAGGCCTGAGAATGTTTGTGGGCTACTGCAGGAGACATAGGTTTTATTATCCCTGGAGCACAGGAAAGAAGCCCCTGGCTCTCCAGAGAATGGAATCTGCAGGGAACGTGAACGGATAAAAGGAGCGGGCGGTTTATCCCAAGTGGGTTTAAGGGGAGCACTTTTGTCTACCTGGACCGCTGGCGAAGCATAAGTCATTTCCGCAGGGCCATAGTTGTCTGATAAGTCGCCGATACTATAAGGTATTAAGAAGGGTCTTAATTCTCCTTCTGGGCAGTTTTGTGCTTGAAAAGAGAAATGGATACGGTCACTGGTTGTGGGTTGGCTAAAGGTGCATCCCCCAAAGCTGTTGATTAGATCTGCAGGCTGCAGGTCGCCAGAGCTTCCTTGAGAAAGAGCTTCAGAAAAGACAATCTGATAAGAGACAGCTATGTCACCCCGTACCGGTGAAGCTTGACTGGTAGTAAAGGACAGGACACGAGGCGGAGTTCGGTCGATGGTAAACTCTGGTCCATCAATGTTGCTCTCTGGTCCCCCATTTCCGAATTGATCTAGCAGGGATCCGCTTTTAAGCCTTGGTATGATGCTACCTTCTGAACAACCTGAAATGGTTACCGAGATGCTATTGCTCCATTCGCTGCCACCGGCTGTAAATTGACAGCCACTAGCGCTGCCTAGATTGACAAAACTCTTGGAAGCAGCCACGCGACTGGTTTTAGAAAAAGTTAGGGTATAGGAGACCGTCTGGGCTTTATGAGAAGTAGTTTGGATTTGCCATGTTCCGGTTGGAATAGTTCGATCTAATAGGGTTTCTCTCCAGGGAGAGGTTGGGTCACTGGGTCCCGTATTACCGATGGGATCGGATACCGAGTCTTTTTTGATAAGTGGTCGAATGGTTCCGTCCGAGCAGCCTTCCACTTGGACAGTAAAATGAGTGCCTGATTCGTGGTCAGGGGAAAAAGAGCATTCTTTGGCTGTGCCGCTGTTTTCAAAATCATCAGCGCTTAAACCTTGGATATTATGAGAAAAAGTTAAAGGATATTCCAGATGGGGATTGTTGGTTTTTTCGGGAGGTAGAGAATTGAGGTCCCATTGTGCCAATGGCTTGTTGCGATAGACACCAAAGTCGTAGTGAATGGTCGAACTTTGATTTCCAGCTCGGTCGACTGTTTTAATGTCCAAGCTATGCTCTCCTTCAGCCATATAAGGCCTACCCCAATTCCACGAGCATTCATCCCAGGATCCTCCATCAAGAGAGCACAGATCATAATAATAGCCAGAGTGAATTTGGCCGCCAAGGGGGTCTATACCAGAGTACCAGCTTAAAATCGTCCATTTATCCGAGCTGTAGCGGTTGGGTAGAGAAAACCACTCAGAAGGGGTAGGAGGTGTTAGGTCGGTTGACCAGTTGATCTGAGCTCGTGGGCTTTTTTGGCCTCCGTTGCCAACAGCTTGAACTGTAAAGCTATGATTGCCTTCTTCTAGATTTTGCACAGAGTAAGGGCTTTGGCATTGTGTGTCTTCTGCTCCGTCCAGAGAACAAAGGTAACTGTCGGGCTGGTCTGAACTTTGGAAGTTTATTTGAAGGCTGGTTTGGTTATTCCAAGCAGGAGGAGGGTTCTGGAATTTGGGCTTCTTGAGCGAGGATGTTCCTACCTGAATTACAGACTGAGGATAAGGAGCAGGGCTTAGTATTCCCTCTGGACTGATTGCACGAACCTGGAAATAATGTTTGCCAACCGACAGGGTATAGCGAGCCGGAGACTGACAGGGTTGCCAATCACCCTTATCCAGGGAGCACTGGGTTTGCGATCCTTCTTGGGACTGGAAAGAGAAAAGGAGTTCATCTTGGGGGCCTGAGCGGGTTTGCTCGGCAGGAGCTTGCAGGCTAACCGTTGGCCGTTGAGGGGTGCTCAACCATTGGTAGCCTAAGACCGGATCGTTGTATAGAGGGGTTGGGGTTATCAGGCCTGTATGATTAATTACACTGATATTGGCATAAAGTTCTGTTCCATCCCCGTTCATAGAAACTGGTTCTTGCAGCCACAACCAATCCATGTATTTTCCGTCTGGAGCAATAAGTCGCTGGGTAGTCAAGGGCTGGTCCCATCCTTCCGGGGCATCAAATACATACACCAGGGAACTGTCTGCTTGGTGCCCTACCTGTTCTATGGCTCTACAAACAATGCGCTGGACGGTTTGAGTTGGCACGCAATAGCCAAAAGCCGTTGAGCCCACCACAGCGTGGGTATTGGCCCGGGGACGGGGGGAGTGTAGGATTGTTTTTTGTTGGAAATGACCATCTTCTAATTTGTACACTACTGCGCCGCCGGCTCGGTCAGGCAGAATACCTCCAGTGAAGCAAGAAGATCCTACCACCAATAACTGACCATTCGGAGAAAGACTCACATAATCACCCTTGCCCCAGGCCATTTGGCATGAGTAATCGTCCCAGCTACCTGGCAGTGAGAAGGTATCGTCTTGTTGCCACCCCCCGTCTCTCCAATGGTAAACTAGAATAGAGCCTTGGCGGTTGTTGGTACCGTTGATACTTGCAACCAGGGTTTCGCCATCTCCAGAAAGGGATATCCTGCGTCCATCCTGGTACAGCTGGCGGCAATCCCCATCACAAGGAAGTTCACTTCTGCTCCACTGCCAGCTGCCGTTATCGTCCTGTTTGCCGGTATGTAGCCATATATGGTCAAACCCATTACTACCATCCAGAGGGAAGTGTCCTTGTAGATCTACTATTGTTTGACCGTCGGCTGATATCTCGGGGCTATAAGGGAAGCCTTCACTACATTCGTACCCATTTCTAGCCCCAGGCAATGCGTCTTGAGGCACGAATCTGCCAGATATTTCCCACCCATCCTGCTGGTGGGTCCAAATATACATGGTGCACTTCCAATAGCTTTTCTGGTCTGCAGAGCGGCGAGGCTGATTTACGGTGAGCCGGGTTTGGCCAATTACCATGGTTTGTGCGTTGGCAGAAAAAGCGAAATCATACCCCCACCGCTCGCAGCGAGCATTGGTATCCATATCTTCATCGCGGGGCGGGAATATAGTTTGGTCTGTCACCCAGCCACTATTTGTGCGATGCTGCATTACTGCTAGGCCTGCGTGTTCCAGATTGTCATCTGTACACCTGGTGAATGGGTGAGCATCACGACCTGTAATGGCGTCATTAGTGATAAGCAGAGCGCGGGTTTGCCCGTCTTGGGAAAGAGCGTTTTTAAAAAAGCTGTAGTAAGCAAAATTGTGGTCAGGGTAATAAGCTGTACGTCCATCTGGAGCTAGAATAGGATTGATTTGCCATCCCGGGGCCGCAATCGTCTGTTTGAATTGCGCAGACAGGAGATAATTTTTGTCGAGAGTCAATACACATTCCTCAGTTCCGGAGCAAGCTCCTGCCCAACCTGTAAAAGTAGACCCATCTGTTCCGTGAGCCGAAATTGTAAGCTGCTCTCCCTTGTCATGACTAAGCGTACAGCCCTGCTGGCAACTGATTTCTTGGCCGTTGACTTCTAGACTGCCGTCACCTGTGCCCAGCATCTTGATTGAGAGCAGACGTTGATTAAAATCATCAGGTAGGTCCGCAGCCGCAGCTAAATCCAGCTTGCCGCCAGAAGCTACTTGGTCTTTGAGAGCGTCAGTTTTTTGAACACTAACCAAGAGAGCTGCCTTGATTTGGTCGGCACTCCAGCTGGGATGAAGGGACAAAAGCCAGCCAGCAGCACCCACTACATGAGGAGTAGCCATAGATGTACCGCTTAAGTACCCATAGCCTCCGCTTTTGCCAAAAGCTCCCTCCGGCAGGGTTGAATAAATATCTATTCCTGGGGCAGCCAATCCGACCATACTTCCCCAGTTGGAAAACCAAGCTAGATTACCATCTTGACCTAGGGCAGCTACAGTCAAAATATTAGCAGTAGAAGAAGCCCAACCACCTGGGCATTCAGGAGAAGAGTCCATATTGTAGCCACTATTTCCCGCTGCAGCTATATACAAGTGTTCGGGGATAGCAGAAATAGCTGTCTGAAGAGCCTGATAAGAACAAATCTCTCCGCCATAAGAATTGTTTGATACTTTGATACCTTGGTCGTGTACATATTGTAGGGCACTAATTACTTTGTCTAGATAGCAGGAGCCTCCGGCATCGCAAATACGCAGAGGCACCAGAGAGGCTTTCCAGTTGACACCAGCAGTACCAATTCCATTGTTACCCCGAGCAGCAATAGTCCCGGAGACATGAGTTCCATGCCCTCCGCCTCTTCGCCCTGTAATTACTTCGTCTTGAGGGTTATTATCTCCATCCACGAAATCCCAGCCATGAACATCGTCGACGTAACCGTTATGGTCATCATCTAATCCATTGTCAGCTATCTCGCCTGGGTTGGTCCAAATATTATCTTGAAGGTCGGGATGGGTAAAATCAATACCAGTATCTAAAACAGCTATCTTGTTGCTTTGGGATCCCGTTCCCTTGGACCAGGACTGAGGTGCGTTGATATCTCTAAGCCCCCAAGCCAACTTTTCTTCTGCCCCATCTTCAAAAGGAGGATCATTGGGTAGGGTCTGTATTTTTAAAGGTCGGTTTTCCTCTACCCACACAACATCTGGGTCAGCTTCCAGCTGAGCTGCTACTTCAGCAGGATCGTCTCCCCGAGGGATCTGTATGAGATGAAGGCGAGGCAGGAAATGGTAGGAGCGTATTGGTTTAGCTCCAACATCTTGTAGGGTAGAAGCAAGGGCTTTAGCGGAAGTGCGTGGTTTGAACCAAACCAGCAGACCATGGGTTTGCTCCCCAGAAGATGGTAATAAGCTGGAAAGCCAGGCCGGTGTTTGGGGCAGCAAAAAATCTGGGTGCTGAGCAGCGGCTTCGGCTGGAGCAAGGAAGATGCCAAACATCACTAAAAATAGTATGGGCCTTCGTGTACCCCTCACCTTTTAAGAATATCTCTAATGATGAATGAAATTCTAATGTTTTAGACCAACGCGGTGAATAAAAAAAATGATCCAGCATTCTCTTTTGGGGGACTCCACGAGACCAGTGCCGGTTAGCCTACTGGGAGTTATGATCCAGCCAGGCCTGAGCTACCATCTTTTTCCGGGTAGGTATCAATGCCAAGTCATGCAAGCTTTCCTCTGTGCGCGGCATACTCGCCTTTAGGGCTGTTATTAGTTAATGGGAAAAATAATCAGCCCCAATCTTTAGTTTGATATGATAATTGTATGCACCGCCTGAAGAAAGTTAGCCTGCTTTTTGTTGCTCTTCTTTCTGCTATATCCTTACAGGCATGCGGAGACCCAAAGACTGATTCTCTGAAGACCTCTATGCATACCGTCCTTTCAGGGTTGTCACGAGGTGAACCAGGTTTTTATTGAAGACATGTGAATAAAACTTGCAATAGCTAGGCTCACTGAGGTAAATTCATACTATGGGCAAGCTTACCCAGTCAAAGCTGCGCAAAATGTTCGCTGACCATGAAGCGGCTGGTGAGTGGATTGCCGAATACCGCTGGGGCAGTGGCCAGCAAGATTTCATTTGCCCCCGATGCGGACAGGCTGCATTACCGGGATCATCTCCGAGGCTGCGCTACAGGTGCCGCTCATGCTTTACCCTGTCTAGTCCTTTAACAGGCTCAGTGCTTGGAAAAACAAAGATCGCGTCTTCGGATGTATTATGGATAGCCTGGCAGCTTGCTAGTAACCCTGGCGGCTTATCAGCGGTGACCGCTGAGCGAGAATCGGGAATCAGCAGGAGGACAACCCAAAAGGTACTCGGGGTGCTACGCCATGCTCTGAGCGAGGATGAGCGGGGGCGCGTGTTGTCCGGAGTCATAGAGGCTGATGAGACTTTCCTTGGTGGCAAAGCTAGAGACACCGAGCAGCGTGGGCGTAGCCCGATTAAGAAGTGTATTTTGGTCCTAGCTCAGGATGGAGATAACAACCCTTGTGTCTTGTATTATGTTCCTAACGCGCAAGCTAAAACCCTTCTGCCTTTGATTAAGTCAACCGTCGAGAAGGGTGCTACTATTCGCACCGATGGTCATGCCGCATACAACCAATTGGAGCGTTTAGGCTACGAGCATCAAGCTTGTGTAATTAAGGGCTCGGGTATCAAGGCCCATGTCTCCCTACCTGGGGTCCATCAAGTCGCCAAGAGTCTTAAAAGTCAGATCTATGGAACTCATAAGCGCACGCCCAAGGACGAACTCATACAAGATTACCTTGGGGCTTTTCAATGGCGATACAATCGCCGCCACCTAGCTCCTATGGATGCGTTCATGGAGATAATGGATGTTATTCTCAAGAAGGATAGGCCTGATGCCTAAACCTAAGAAGCAGATACACACCATAGTCATTCCGCTAAAGGCTACTCCCAGGGATCTACAGATCGCAAGAGAGGCTATGGGCATAGTAGGTAAGCTACGAAATGCTGCTCTAGGGGAAATGCTAAGGCGCATCGACGCTATGCGTAATGACCCCAGCTGGTCTAAGGCAAAGAAGATTAAGGATAAGAAAAAGCAGGCCAAGTCTTACAGTAGGCTCAAGACCGACTACGGCGTCACATCCTATGACATGGTTAAAGTATGTCATAAGCATTGGAAGCGATCTAGGTGGATGGGCGATAGAATCGGTGGGCGCATCGCTACCGCACTAGCCTCGGAAATATGGCAGAATCTGGAGGAGTATATCTACCGGCGAGCTAAGCGCCCCAGGTTTAAGGTTAGCTATGAGCGCAATACTGTCTGGAACAATGACAATAAGTCTGGCCTGTTGCTGCGCGATGGACATATTAAATGGTCTATCAGCACTAAACGCAAGTGTCTGAATATTCCGCTTGACCTTCACGCTATCTCGGGCCCCCGGAGATGCTACTTAGAGGGCATTTTGGCCGAGGGCGGGCTACGTAGAGTAGGGCTGAAACGCGAGATGGTTCGTGGTGAAATGAGACTGCTCGCGATCATCTGCTTAGAGGGTGCTCCTTATCGCTCAGCCGACTATCTTTCTCGAATCGACAAGACTAGCAAAGATATTGTTGGTTTAGACTTAGGCCCCACCTGGTTGGTCGTGGTGGCAGAGGGCGAAGCTAAAGAACTACCCATTGCTACTCTAGATCGAATCCGGCAAGACAAGGCTATGCGCTTGAAAGAGCGCAATTTAAAGCGAGCCGCCGACCGCTCGCGAGCTGCTAACAACAAGCATGCCAGGCGAAAAGATGGTCGCTCTGTTAAAGGCGTCAAGCAGCCGCATCGTTCTGAGCGTGGGCAGCAGAGGCAGCAATGGTTGGCAGATGCTAAACGCCGAGATCGCATCAACCGCCAGAAAGATCGCGTCAACGCAGTTCGCCAGGTAACTACCTCCGGGGTCCATGTCGCGCTAGAGGAACTCAACTATAAGGCTTGGCAGAAGTCAAGGTATGGTAAACGCATGCTAATCACATCGCCTGGCGATTTCGTGAACAGGCTGCAAAGAGAAGCCGAGCTACTAGGCGGCTCGGTGCATCTGATCGATGCCTGGCAAGCTCGCGCCTCACAGACATGCCTTTGTGGCAAGCATGTGGGTAAAAAAGATCTGGAAGACAGAACGCACACCTGCCCCTACTGCGACCTAGAGGCTCACCGGGACATGGTTAGTGCGGCCTTGGTTAGGGAACTAGCTTTGGCTGATGAACAAGTTTGGGATGAAGGACTATCGAAAGATAGCAGGACTAAGCACGCAGCGATAGAAGCAATTCTATCGTCCTGTCGCACGCCTTCATCCCTTCAAACCACGCCTGGCAAGTGTGGGGTTAAGCAGAACACGGAGAGTAGTACATCCAAAGTTCTGTTGTGTGAGAAGCAAACGTCAGACCCCGGGTTTCGAGAAATCGAACCGAGTCAAATCGGCAAGAACCGTAAGTCGTCCTCTGGGCGCGGTTCGCATGTGCCTACTTGCGAAAAACCTGCAGTACAAAGGTTGGGAGCGACCCGGAAGGCGACAGTGAAACAAACCGAAGATAATCCGCCGCCGAATCATGGCGATGGATTATTGCAAGTTTAGTTCACATGTGCTTTTTATTGTGAGGCACTGGATTATCCCTCTGATGGGTGTGAAGAGAAAGCCCGTGCTTGGTTTAAAACCCACTCAGGTTTCTCCTCTTATGCAGAACATCTAAACGATGCACTGGACCAAGGCCATGCGAGAATTATTATTAATGGCAATAGCGGTAGTATAGAATTTCTCAAAACGGACAAAGTACCTCGACAGGTGTTCTACTTTACCTACCACCGTTCAGAGCAAGGAGCTTTTGTAAGAAGCTTTACTCAGCCAGACTGGACTCTTAACGTAACAAGTACAAATGCTAGTAACCCTCCGCAGTACCAACTCCCAGGCTAACCGTATCTCTAGAGAAGACTGCATCCAGCTGAAGGACTGGGGTATAATCTGGTAATGAGTACTCCTGCAGACAAAGCCCACATGGTGCAACTTCCCCAGCGTCCTCCTGCGCAAAGTACTTATGATTGCGAACTCCTTTTGCCGCAGTTGTTTTTGGTTTGTAATTCGGGACCGGTTGGACACTCTGAAGGCCAATGGGGCAGACAGTGGTATAGCCTTTCTCATCAGTCAGCAGGGATAGCTTGCCAGCATGTGGAATTCTATGGAACACCCGTTCAACCCAACGGTAAAACAGCATTGGGCCTAGCTCAGATCTCTGAAGAATTCTATGGTTCTAACATTGCTGGATTTGGGCTGCACTTGTCTGAAGCACAGGAATACCAGGCAAGGCTTCAATCGCTTGGCCTTGATTGCGACAGAACTTTTGCCCAACTTAAAGAAGGTTATTACCCTATTGACCTCCCCCAGGATTTGAACAGCTTCATAGAAGATCAACTCCCTGAAGAGCTTGATGATCTTCTTGATTGGAAAGGGCAATCTGAGCTAGCTAAGATGGTTGGTATTCTTAACCGCTGGCAGCTAGCCTGGGTTAGTAATAATAGCGACTAACCCTAATCAAGAGGAGTCTTTTTAAAAGGAGGCTGAAAGGCATCATTGGAGTCTCCCAAGGCGCTGGTATCGATGGGGACATGATGGTTATGAGGAAACTCTGGATTGCCAGCCAATCGCCAATCATCTTCTTCTAATCGAAGCTTGGGGTCACCATTATGGTAGCGCCACTTGTAATAAGGTTCATAGAACACAAGCCAAGTGGATTGTATGAGACCTATGGCAAATACCGGCAAGACCAGCATGCAAAACAAGCCATATCCCAGGATAACCAGCCCGCTTGGCAGTGAAGTCAAAAACCAGTGGTTTAAAGAGCGGATGTCTTGAGCAGATACGAACAAGACCATCAATACAACAGCAGTCCAACCCAGGACAATAAATACCATTCGTTGCTTCTGCTTGCGATTCATACCTGGAGCATAGCAATCGGGCTTCTATTAAGGAAGGTTATATGGAAAATACCGCGCACAACCTGCAGTTGAGAGAACTTTGGACTACTTTCCCCGGCTATGTTAGTTTTGCTTTATGCCCAACAAGAAGAAAAAGCATTCACAGCGCCAAGGACACCCAGCGCGTCTCCATCCCACCAGCAATCAACAGAGTGGAAAAGGAAGTCTTCCTAAGGGCACAAAAGCCTCTGGCGGCAAAACTTCTTACCAGTGGAGCATGGTTGATCTGGGCCGCTTGGGCCTGTTGAGTATGGCTTTGTTGCTGGCAGCAGTGCTCGTCGGCTGGGATGGTAAATGGGTGATGCCGCTAGCTGGGAGTATTTGGTGTTGCGCAGTATTGCTTCCATTGATGTTTAGGCATGCACAAGGAATGGGTTTATGGATGTTGGGTATGTCGATCTTAATGATCGTTCTAGCAATACTGCAAACCCCTTCAGGTCCTCAGTACGACTATACTAGTTCCAGCAATTCGGCTACTACACAGCCCGCTGTTTCTGCTCAACCCCAGCCTGTGGTAACTCAGCAGTCTGGTGGCAAAATAGCTGGACAAGCTCCTAAGATCACCATCAAACGTTAGCTCTTAGACCCTTTGGAAGTTGGCAAGTTATTCCGGGGGGTGCTAGTATAAGAATATGAGCGAAACACTTTCGAGCAATACCCTCCTTCAATCCGCACCAAAATTCCTGGAGGAGTATGAACCCGCTCGGAACGAGTGGCATGCTCTTTCTGGATTGATTGATGAGATGGACGGCCAAGATGCTGGCGATCTGGATGAACGTCTGGAAGAACTGAAAACTGCTCTTGAAGAATCAGAAACAGTATGGGATGTAGCCAGGGATTACATCCAAGCTCACCAGGATGAGTATGGCAAAGAACAAGCAGTCCAGATGGCTGGAGAGATTATGTCTTATGGCTTTACCATTCTTGGCTCATGCGTGGAAAAGATGAATGAAGTCCACGCCTACCTGTCCAACGCTCTCTCTGAAGACGCAAGCGAACAGTAGGCTTATTGTCCCTGAGACCCAGGCTTTGCAATGGTGCTGCGTGTCACTGATTTTTGCGGTGATTCCTTCTTGCCTTTTCGGGCTTTCCCCCTCTCCTCTCGGCCTTTCCGTAGACTTGTAAACGCTCTCCTCCGTTGGGGTTAGGTTAACCCATACTCACCCCAACGACTTCCTTCTCAACCTAGCAGGAGGTCATTAAACAAAGGAGAGAATAATGATCCCTACAACAAGAAGGGTTCGACCAACCCTACTCGCACGCCTAGTTCTATTTGGAGCTCTAACTGCCTTGCCATTCGTGCTTCTATCTTCATCTCAGGCTTGGGCTCAAACAGCGGCTCCCTCTGGTAGTCCACTGGCTGGTAACGCTATGTGGGTTTGGTATACACCAAAACCATCACGAGTGGATGCAATGATCGCGCAACTTAAACGAGCTCATATGAGTAGTGTCTTTATTAAAAGTGCTGATGGTACCACACCGTGGCCACAGTTTAATCGCCAGTTGGTCGACCGACTTCATTCGGCTGGAATACATGTTTGTGCTTGGCATTATGTTTATGGAACTCATCCGCGCACGGAAGCCAGGGTTTCAGCTCTTGCCTACCGAGCTGGAGCTGAATGCATGATCATTGACGCTGAAACCGAATACGAGGGGCGACCACGAGCAGCCTGGTATTACACCCATGAGTTACGCTCCCTGACTAGTTCGAAATGGACTATTGGGCTATCAACCTTCCCTTACCTGAAATACCATGCCTCGTTCCCTTATCGGGTTTTCTTAAGAAGGGGCGCGGCTACAGTAAATCTGCCACAAATGTATTGGCGTGACATTGGCGTATCCCCAGCAAAGATTGTTCGTGACACCTACAAGGTCAACCGTAACCTGGGTCGTCCAGTATACCCTATCGGTCAAACCTGGAATTCACCTGGGACCGGCGAACTCCGTGCCTTCCAACAAGCTGCCCGTCAAGCTGGCGCCAAAGGAGTAAGCTGGTGGGATTGGAGTCAAACCAGTCGGCGAGGATGGAATGAGCTGCAGGGTCCTGATTTATTTAAAAGCCCCATAGTATCTGCCACAAGACAGGTCCATACTCATGCCGCAACCCATGCCGTGACTGCTATAAGTAAGTTGATTGGCAGGGTTGCCAATATTGTGCCTACGGCTATGCTTACAAAGCCTTTTGTTTCTAATTAGATCTGGCTGGTATGTGCAGAAAGGGCTGGGGATATTCCTTAGGCATTTCTGCACATACCCTTGCATATAAGGCAGGTAAGTACTAATATTGTCCTATGCGTCGAATCAATCTTTTTCTTATCCCCTTTGTTCTCTTAGGATGCTTTGCCTTTCAGTCAACTGCTTCACATGCTTTAAGTGTGGATCATATTAAACTAGTTGGTAAAGGTGGAGTTGAGGCTCGTGTCCTGCCAAAAAGCCAGGGAAGAATTAGATTCCACGTTGAACACAACCTGTGGGCCAAAGGCCCTAAGGCTTCATTTAATGTAGTTGTCAGGCGCTATCATCATTCTGTATGGGGCGCGTATGACCGAGTAACCAGTCCTCTGGCCCCTCACGTTACTACTCATGCCCATAACTGCAGTGGAGGTAGAGCTGCCTATGACTGCTCCATCTATCAGTACTTCATGGGTGACGTTCGCAAAGGTGATTATGTTTCAGGTACAGCGAAATTCTGCTATGACAAACTGTGGCCCTTTAAAGACTATTGCAAGACTTACAAGGTCTTCTCTTTCTTTAGCTGATTAAGGAGCATGCTGAATCCATGAGGCCCCTGGCAGGGGCCTCTTTTTTATCCCTAATCCCGCTGGGCCTTGGATATCTCGACAGCTACAAGTGCCGCACTAATGGCTTGTATTAGTTCCTGGCGGGTGCTGTAGGACTGCTCGCAAAGGCGGTCATAAATCTCTCCTGCTAGAGGATGATGTGGGCCAAACCCTGAATCAATCTCATCAGGATCAGACAGTCCAATCTCCCAGCCGGGTCCGTTTTTATGGACCAGCAATCCTTCGATTTCTCTTACCATCCAGATAGCACTCTGGAAATTCAGTCGAAGTGCTTCGTGTCGCAGATGAAGGTCCATAGGTATTATTATATCAGGCGAAGAGTTTGAGGTTAATGACATCTGAATGTTCCCTGCTTTTCTGAGGCTACCCGCACAAAAAAAACGGCCCGCTTTTAGACGGGCCGTTTCAGTGAATATGGCTAAATTGAATTAGCTTTGTAATCCATGAACCCAACGCGCAGGCCCCTTGGGACCAGCGTAGCCTGCTTGGTAGCTTGGGGCTCCACGCCACATAAAGCCCCATCCGCGATGAGTACCACGCCAAGCGTTAACTCCGTTGGACTGACCTTTACGGCGTAGCAGGGTGTAGCGCCTGGTTGCAGCATTGCCAAACAGCACTGTACAGTAGTTTTTGGTTCCTCTGGAACCCACACAGGCAAGAACTCCGCCAAAACGGCCCGGGATTAATCCATAAATGTAAACCCGGTTAGGATTGTTCTTCTTTCCTGAATAGCGAACCAGGCTTTTTCTTGATGCAACTACAAAGCGGATGTTGCTATCACCACCGGAAATGTAATTCGCATAATTCAGCTCCTTGAC
>Ga0214923_10000951_pt1 | contig 42368 bp, 31 predicted proteins | sample LL1510_MetaG_FD_177993 | JGI IMG/M metagenome (GOLD analysis project Ga0214923, IMG submission 177993) | Freshwater microbial communities from Lake Lanier, Atlanta, Georgia, United States - LL-1510 | ecosystem: Environmental > Aquatic > Freshwater > Lake | place: USA: Georgia | collected... | reverse complement strand
GTGACGAATGGTGCAATGCACGCCCTGTTCTGCGTGTTCCAGTGCTTGGTCCAACCGGGCGACGAAGTCATTGTTCCGGATCCGATGTGGACTGAAGTGGTTGAAAACATCAAGGTGGCACGTGGCATTCCGGTTGCAGTTCCCCTGCGCGAGGAATCTGGATTCCAGTATCTTCCGGGCGAAATCGAAAAACGCATTACCGAAAAAACACGCGCAATTTTCCTCAATACTCCGCACAACCCAACGGGCGCAGTGTTGCCAAAAGCAACTTTGCTTGAAATCATTCGCATGGCCAAAGCGCGCAATCTGTGGATTGTCTCGGATGAAGCTTATGAAGATGTGATTTACGCACCCAACAAACACATCTCTTTGGCATCCCTTGCACCCGAATACCAACACCGCATCGTTTCGGTTTTCAGCTTCTCTAAGAGCCACGCCATGAGTGGCTTGCGCACGGGCTATCTAACAGCCACCGACGAAACCCTGATGGAGCGCCTGCACAAGGTCATGCGTTGCAGCATCAACGGCGTGAACAGCGTTGCACAGTGGACGGCAATTGCTGCTCTACAAGGCGACCAAACCTATGTTTCGCACATGCTCAACCAGTACCAAACCCGCCGCGATATTATGGTCGAAGCGCTCGCTGGTATTCCTGGTCTGAAAGTTTTTGTCCCCGAAGGCAGCTTCTTTGTGTGGGCAACGCTGGATAAAAGCATTTATGCGCGGCTGGGTGTTAAAGATGCCGACGAGCTATCGAATACATTGGCTGAAAAGGGCATGGGCAGCTCGCCCGGCGACGCCTTCGGACAAACCTGTGCCGATGCTATCCGCTTTTCATTCAGCTGCAGCACAGAAATGGTAAAAGAAGGATCACAAGTCCTGCGCGCACTGCTGACAGGCGGCTCACTGCGCTGATCACAAAATCAGCGTCACCCATTCAGCATCAATAAGGAAAACTCAACACATTTGCAGCACCGGCAACTGCAGATGTCGTTGATTTATTTTCGTACTTATTCTTTCTATTCGTATTCAAAGCATTCAAATCAACCCGACCAGCACCAAACTTACTTTGGTAGTCGGTACTTTTATACGCAGCTTCCTGCAGATAGGTTTTGAAGGTTGCCTGATTCACCGGGTAGTTACTACTTGCAACCAATTTCAAGATTGCAGCTACGCCTGAAATGTAGGGTGTTGCCATGCTCGTACCATCAAGAATGGCAACGCCCTCGTATTCTGCAAACTTCGTCGTGGTCGGATATGTCGATAGAATTCGACTCCCGGGTGCGGAGATATCGGGAGCCTGTCTGTATTCCCCAGTCGCCGATGTTGCGCTGGCGAAGTTAGAAAAAGTTGAAGCCTTTTCGGCAAAGTCGTTCGAACCGACACACAAAACATTTTCAGCAGCGCAAGGAAGAACAGTGTATGCGCTAAATTGCGTATTCCCTTGCGTGCAATTTCCACCCAAGGCACATGATTCATTACCGGCAGCGGCAACAACAATAATTCCTTTATCAATGGCTTCTTGAATCACAGGATCTTTAAGCGACTGGGACTTCAAGCAATCGTACTCGGATCCGCTGCCCAGACTCATTGAAATAACGTCGACGTTCTTTTGCGTTGCCCAGCGGATGCCACGATTCATTGCAGCAGTTGAACCCGAGCCATCATCGCCCAACACCTTAATTGGCACAATTTTAACTTTGAATTTGCCGGCCACACCCAAGATATTCGTGTACGTTCCGTTCGCTTTTCCCTTGCCTTGTCCAGCAATAATTCCTGCGACGTGAGTTCCATGCCCCTGATTATCGGTGACTTCAGAAACCCCATTTTTACCGGTGAGCGCATTGTAGGCGAGGTCTTTGTCAATCACGTCTTTTAAATCGGGATGATTCACATCAACTCCCGTATCAAGCACAGCCACCCGCACGGTTTTTCCTGCCGCATTGGCTGCACTCAGCAGCTCAGCTTCTGCAGCATCATAGTGGGTTTGATTCAAACTCCACTGCTCGTTTGAATCGTAACTTGGCGCGAATTCGGCTGTGAGACCATCGGGCCGTCGCTGCGTGAGCAAAGTGTCGAACTGCAAAAAACCGGAAATCTTTTTGAATTTATTCTTCGTCAGGTCAGGAGTGGGCGATTTCACTTCGAGGGCTTCATGAATAGAAGTTATTGTGCTTGAGCCAAGCAAACCGGCGCCCCGACCACCTTCTTTAAATAGAGTTCCAATCACGCGCGAGCCAACACCCAAACCGTTGGCAAATTTTCCATCGATCTGCAAAAAGCGAATGGTGTCGGTACCGCCATCTGCAGAATCCACAGACTTAAGCGTCAAGACATCGGGCTTAACAAAGGTCTTCAGCGCGCCATTCCAGGTCGATAAAAGCAACGTGTTATCCCAATCCGCAACCCGATTTGAAACCTTTACCGACATCTGACCCTTGGCATGATTCGCTGCACAGGCATCTGAACTTTGCCCAGCCAAGCGCTCGACATCAGAAGCAGCAGAAACCTCGCAGCAACTCTGAATCAAAGCGGCAAGCGCAATACATCCCGAGCCACAGATCAACCAAAGCCGCTGCCGTTCCGAGAGTGCTCGGCGGTTCACTTGTTTTGATGATTTACTCATAGTCCGACTCCTCAGAAACCGGCGCCTTGATCAAGGGCTTTTTGCCATGGATTTTTTTTGTATTTGGAATTGCTCGTGGCGTGTCGAAAGTAGCCTCTTGCTGGCCAAGCATCCACCCAACCTGCAGCACACCAGAACGGGTTAAATAGGAACGTTTCTGCAAAGGAGATGTGTTTGATGTGCAATCAAAACAACCACTGCCAAGCTGAAGGTTGACCCCAACAAGAATGCCGTTGCTTGCTGGTGTAAAGGCTAGCCCCAACTGCAATGAAGTCTTCTTGTGTTTGTCGACTGTGTAGTTCACTTCCCCAACACTTGCGCCGTCCGCAATTTTAACTTTGGAATTCTTCATTGTGTTTGAGATTGCAGTCGAGAAGTTCATGAGTCCTGTCAAAGAAAACGATTTCGACAACCCAAAACGGCCACCCACGCCAAGTGTTGCGTGAGTGAACTTGAACGAACCTTCGGTCTTGTAGCCCTCTTCCGTTGCCGATTTTGCAAGGCTGCTCTGCACGACCGAACATCCAAGCAAAGCCTCAATTTGGCCCAATTGAACAAGACCTACATCGCCAGCAAACCCGTAAACAGGACCAACAAAGGACGCTTGTTCAAAGCTGTCCCCCGCTGAAACTGCGCCGCCGGTAAGTTTGCTTGGGTCGTCGCGATAGCTCAAGACCTCGTAACCACCCAGCGCCCCCAATTGCAAACTCATTGAGTACGCAGTGGGAGAAAGAAGCAACAGGATGGATGCGAACAAAGTTCGCTTTGCGTTGCAATTCATTTCAAGTTTAAATCGATCATTGCGAAAATTTTTCATTTTAAAATCGCCTCAATTTCTTCCCCGCTAAAATAACTCTTTGCCTTTCAAACAAGCCAACCTGCCCCGCACGAAAACGCTCAGGCTTTTGACACTGTCAAACCCTTGCGCAGATCCACTCCCGCGATTTCAGCTGGTTGGAATTGGTCGATTTCTTGCATCCGATCTTCCAGGCCGTGCCGTGGAATCGACTGCAGTGGCCGCTGCAACATGTGTGCGATGGAATCGTCTTTTGATGAAAAGGTGATTGCAAATGGTTTGCTTAAACAGATTTCCTCAACTCAACTCTGTTCTTGCTCTCGTCTCGACGATCTGCGCTACCGCCTGCAGCAGCTCAATTCTGCAAAGGCAAAATATGAGTCCGGCGCCTGCGGATGCCAGCGAGCAAAGCCCAAAGGCAAAACCGCTGAGTTCGTCGGCAAATGCTCGAAAGGAATCTGCAGACATCATGAATGTCGCCGTCTTAGGCGATTCCCAGTCGACAGGTGGCTATGGCAACCGACTTTCGGAGCTGATCCGTTTTGCATCCAAACAACGCCTTGTTTATTTTGCGGCCGCAAGCTCAAGCCGGATCAGTGGATGGCTCAATGGAGGTTTCACACCAATTCCATCCAACGGGTACTTCGGCTGCGACTCTGGAAGTGCCCAACGCAGCTGCACGCCGACCCTGCAGGCAGGCCGCAAGACAGAAGCAATTGCAACAATCCTCGCAAATCATCCCGCTGTTGATTTGTATCTTGTCACTCTTGGCGACAACCATTTCTTCGACCCCGCATCAGTAAACTCTGAGTTGCCACGCCTGATCAAAACAATCCTCGGCTCGGGTGCAAAATGCGCGTTTGTGACTCCAACCGAAGGCCTTGGTCAGTTTGCAAACAAACTCACCTTAATCGCAAACCTCAAATCTGCGGTTAACTCTGTGAAGTCGGAAATTGGCAAAACCTGTACCCTCATCGACAGCTACACAGTGGGAGGAGATGTTCTTCGGACTGATGAAGATCTGTATGTCATGCGCAGTGCTGTTTTGGCAGATCCGATGCGTCTTCATCCGCAAGGAGTAGGAGCCAGGCTTTGGGCCGAGCGGGTTTTTGATGCACTTTTGAAAAATGAGCTGCTCACTCGTCAGTAATGCGAGTTGCTTCGCCAATCAGCCTTTCCAATGCTGTATAGCGCTTCAAAGCAATTTGAGTCGCGACTGCTTTTTTCAAAGCCCACTCCTCGCCCACGACGAATGCGTGTTTACTTGCGCGAGTGAGCGCGGTGTAGAAAAGATTCCTGTCAAGCATCGTGTAGTACGAGCTGAACATAGGAATTACGACCAACGGGAATTCCGAGCCTTGTGATTTGTGCACCGTCATCGCGTAGCAAAGGCTGAGATCATCAACTTCTTCATCTTCTAGGCGAACGATTTTGTCATCAAAGGCAACATCAATTTCAACCTTTTTTTGCACGACTCGAATCGCGCGAATAAAACCAAGGTCACCATTAAAAACATCTTTATCATAATTGTTGCGAGTTTGAATGACTTTGTCGCCAACTCGAAAGACCTGATCGTCGTCTCGCTTGGATTCATCTTTATCAGGGTGAGGAGGATTCAACTCGGCTTGCAACAAGCGATTAATTTTCTCCTGCCCTGCCTCACCCCGGCGCATGGGAACAAGAATTTGCACATCTTTGATGGCATCAAGCCCATACATCTGCGGAATAGTTTCCTTCACCAAGGGCAGCAGTAGCTCAGTGAATGTTTGAATTTGGCAAGGTAACATCACCAAAGAATTTTTTGCAAGCAAATGCGGAGTTCGACTGGTCATACCAAATTCTGGTTTGCGCCCTTCGATAATTGCACGCGCAGCCGTGGGAATGGGACTTTCGCTTGATTGACGAAAGATTTTAGTCAATCTGCTGACCGGAACTTCACCGGATGAAATGATATCGCGTAAACAGTTGCCGGCACCAACACTCGGGAGCTGATCCACATCTCCAACAAGAATCAAACGAGTCTGCGGCGCCATTGCCTCCAATAGGCTGTTGAACAGATCGAGACTCAGCATTGAAGCTTCATCAACAATCACGACATCAACATCTTTAAGCGCTCCTTCGCCCCCTTCAGAAGTCCCGTCTTCGCCCTGACCAATCCGCAAAGTTTTGTGCAGGGTGTATGCCTGCGCCTCAATAGACATGGTCATACGCTTGGCTGCGAGTCCGGTTGGAGCACACAGCACCACGGTTCTCTTAAGTGCCTTTTGGACCCGATAAATCGCTTTCAGAACAAAAGTTTTACCGCATCCGGGCCCGCCGGTGAGAACCATAAAACGAGATCCGATAGACATTTCGACCGCTGCAGCTTGCTCTTCTGAAAGCTTGTTCCACGGAATGTCAGGAACAAGCTCAGAAAGTGTTACTTCACCTGCCCGGTATTTTGCTTCAAAAGGGTCGTCGCCAATTCCTGTCTTGCGCAGCAATCGAGCACATTCCCCTGCTGTTGAATTCTCCAGAGCATAGACTTCTGGCAAATAAAACAACGGCTGATTGAGTTTCTCGTCGGTGGGTTGTCCTTCGGGCAAACGCAACAAAAAACTTGCAATGCCCTTATCACGATTTTCCTTATAGATTGCACGCAGCTCAGCAAGCAAAAACTCGAAAGTGAATCGTGCGTCGCGTTTCGCACCAAGAACTTCGCGCGCACCTTCAATGAGAACATCGCGAGGTAAGCAACAGTGGCCATCATCGTGAGCTCGCTCAAGGGTGTATACAAATGCTGCCTCTAATCGAAAGCGCGAAAGCGGATCTATCCCAAGTTTCAGTGCGATGGCATCGGCGCGGAGAAAGCCAACATTTCGAAAATCAGAGATCAACCGATACGGATTTTCTTTCAATAAATTTATTGCGTCTGAGCCGTATCGTTCATAAATGCGATTGGCAAAATTAGGCGGAATGTTGTGTTCATGGAGAAACACCATAATCGAACGGTACACTTCATCGCCAGTGATGAGGGAGATCACCTGTTCAGCTTTATCTCTTTTCGCCTTAAAAAAGGCGTAAACTTTTTCTTTTTTTCCTTTGCAAACCTCAACCAGTTCATCGATAGTTCGCACGTCGAGAGCTTCAAGAAATTTCTTGGCTGTAACTTCGCCAACACCCTTAACGTTATTCACAAGAAAAGGGATCACACCGGTGAGGGTCGGCGGACGAAGGGGTTCGCTATAAAGAACCTGGAATGTCTCGCCGTACTTCGGAGATTGTGTCCAATCGCCAAAAAGCTTGTATTGCTGCTGTGAATCGAACTTACCCACCGTAAGCGTCTTTCCGCTTGCTCGAAAACGCTTAGCCGACTTGGAATCGACAAACTCCGCAACCACAAAAGCGCCATCTTGTGAAGCGAAAATAATCTTAGACAACAGCGCGGTGAGCTCAATCGACACACAAATCCCCTTTTTCTGAGGGGGGAGCTTGCACTCGATCTGAAACTATGGCAACTAGGGGGGCGCGTCGGGGCTTAGCGCAGTGGTAGCGCATCTGTTTTGGGAGCAGAGGGTCGTGAGTTCGAATCCCACAGCCCCGACCATCCTTTTTAAAAGCCCGCTCTTACAGGTTTTTTTATTTTCCGCTCATCTTTTGACCTGGCTCCAACAACCTTTGAAATTCAATCATAGCTGCCTGATTTCAAGACAAGACCGACTTCTTCCGAGAAATCCTGTATTTCGGTGATGCTTCTAACCAGCGGATCGCTGCTTTTTTTCATTGCTCCCAGGTAAGACCAATACATTGCATCCCATTCCACGCCGCACTGCCGCTGCTGGCCATAGGCCCTGCGTCCATTTCGCACATGTGTCGCAACCGACCACTTTATGCCCGGGGTTGTGCATGGGTTCGAGCCACCTGCGAGATAGTTGCAATTGTTCTCGGAGGACACCGTCCACCACCAGAGAGTCGAGGCCCAATCTGGTCCGCCTTTCATTCCCCAAACTCCAAGCCCCTTGCCATTATTATCCTGAGCCCAGGAAAACCAATCGCCAAAGACAAGAACCTGGAAAACTCCCACGCAAACTGAACTTCCGCAATAACCGGCGCGAAAAAGATCGGAGCCGCTCCACTTACGCTTACCAATTTCTGCCCATGGGAATCCACCGAGTGCTGTCTGGTAGGTTTCGTAGTCGGCAATGGTTGCGAAAAATGCGAGCGGATGCACACCGCCTGCAACCATGTTGCGCAGCATTGTAACAATTCTTCGCCCAGCAATTGTTGTTTGCGCGCTGCCATTGCCAGCTGTTTCGAATTGGCTCGTGCGTTGAACGATTTTTTTCAAAATCGGCATTGAGACGCGGGCGAAGTCTGGCATCGACTCCTTACGTCGCAAATCCTGCGCCTCGCCCGAAGTTGGACAGCCCGTTGTACTGAAGTCTGATTCGGTTTGGACTTGCGGTTTGCATCCTGCAAATGAAACGAAAGCAACACCCAGTGCAGTCGCAAGAAACTTCTTCATTCCAGAATTCCTCAATCGTGATATTTTTCAGCGCTCAGTCATCATACCGCCTGCGCCGCTGAGTCCCGAAACCGAATCCTTGACGCCCTGACTTCACAAGGTAAAATATTGACTCTGATTCTAAGGTTGTTATCAAACGCACAAACAATCTTTTGTCAGAGATGGCTGGATTTTATTTACAGGAGATTGCATGAGCGAACACCACGCCGGCATGAGCCACTCCACAACGAACGACAAATGGGAAGTCTATTTTGGTTTAGCCCTCACCATTTTCGCGGCCATTCTCGCCATCAACGAGTTGGGCGGAAGCAAATTCGGTGACGACGAAATTCAGCTCGGCAACGAAAAAACCAAATCATACATGTGGTATCAATCAAAAAGCATCAAAGAGTCTCTTGCAAAAGGGCAATCCGAACTTCTTGACGTCTTGACTCAATCCGGGTCGATTTCTCCCGACAAAGCTCCAGCAATGGTCACTCTCAAGGAAAAAATCAAAGCTGATGTTGCTCGCTATAAGAAGGAAAAAGAGGAGATCCTTAATGGCTCAAAAGCAGTGGGTCAAGAAAACTGGGCTCAGGATGTCGATGGTAAAATGGGCGCCGTGGTTGGTGCAAAAGAACTCGAAAATCTGCAGGCAAAACTCTCCGACGCTGGCGACCGTTTCGACCTTGCAACGCTTTTTTTACAGATCAGTCTCGTGCTCGGTGCAATAGGTTTGATTGTCAAGCGAGAGAGTATTCGACTTTATTTTTTGGTTGGACTTATCGCGCTTGGTAGCACTGGAACTTTTTTCTGCATCCTGGGTTACCGCATTGCCTTATCATCTGGCGGTTGATCTGTTTTGCTGCTTACAGCAGAAGAGAAAAACTCGAATTCACTTGCAGGAATCTTTTTTGCAAGTGCCACAAAAGCAAGTGCTGCCAAAACAAACGACAGAACAACGCATCCCCATGATCCCTCTAAAACATTGAAGCTTGCCGCCTCGCTTACGGGCAAGCTGGAAGCTGAAAAACTCAGCGCAAACCGAACAAGATTCCAGCCAACGTGCAATCCCCAAGATCCACCTAAGTGACCATTCAAAACAAACAAGACGTTTCCAGCAAAGCCAAGAAAAAAGAGAGTGAGAAGAGTTCGCGGCCAAAGAGCTTGGCTTTCCGCAAGTCTGTAGTTCAAAAAATGGGCTGCGGAAAATAATGCGGCAGTGAAGATGAGCGCGGCCCATTGATTTTTGAGAACAGGTAAAAGAATATTTTTCAGCAAAAAACTTCGAAAAAGGATCTCTTCGAGGAGTGATTGGAAGGGCAAAGTCACAAAAAGTATCATCAGGTTCGACTGCAGCGCAAACTGCAACTCGGGCTGCTGCTGTAGGGCAAGACTTAAACCACACAGCGCGAGAAGTATGCCAGTCAAAAAAGCTCTCACCACCGTGACCCACATGCGTGATTCACTCGGTATTGAAAGTGAACTGATAATATTCGCCGCAAAAACCAAACGCGCACCGGAGACGACAAACAACAAAGCAAAGATGGATGCCAAAGCAGGCGGCAAGTAAAATCCAAGCGCGGGAGTTGCAAATGAGAAAAAGTAAAACAATGCTAGTGCAGGCACATTATTCAAACTTAGCTGAATTTTTTGACTTGAAGATTCATTCACTCGACTGCAAGGACCTCAGGTTTCCATGACACGTTCACTCACTCTCATGAAAACATTGTTCGCTGTGGCTGTCTTCTTAGCCGTGTTGGTTCTGACACCTATCGCCCTCAGCCCAGTCCTCTTCAAGAATCTTCAAACGAATGACCAGCTCCAGGCGCCTCCCCAGCGCATGCTTGTTGTTTTTGCGCATACTGACGATGAGGTCACCAACTCAGGCTTAATTCGCCACTTTGCAAGCCTTGGCACGGAGATAGTTCTACTCACCCTGACCGATGGTTCAGCCAATCCAAAATCAGATCTAAACGCCTGTCAGCCAGACGAAAATATAACTCAATGTCGCATTCGCGAGGTCAATGCGTCTGCAGAAATTCTTGGTGTCAAACACGTTGAAACTCCCCTGCTTCCAGATTCCGCGCTCATGGAGCACTTGCCGCAAGCAGTCGTAAACGTTTCAAGGTTGGTCAATTCATTCCAGCCGGACGCCATTCTCACAATGGAACCTTCTGGCCTCAATGGACTCGCAGATCATCAAGCCGCTTTTTTGGCCGTCGCTGGCGCATTAAAAACACTTTCACAAACACCAACGCTTTATCTCTCCAAGCTGCCATGGCCGTTTTCCTGGTTTCTAAAAAGCAAGATCCCCGCACGGTTCGAGAAAAACACAATCGTCTTCCCGACCGACGATACACTGCTCGAAACAAAAGTAGCTGCTGCCTTGAAGCACAAAAGCCAAGCGTCAACCATTCAAGGTCTCACGCTCGGCTTAGGCCCACGCGGTTTGTTTCGCTGGATTAATTTCGAAACTTATTCTGTGCATCCTACTGATGATCTGACGCTTCTCGCGGGCACATATCAATTCCCTTGATGCACAGCTCACCGGGCTTCATCAATTCCCTTGATGCACATCGCGCACGGCTCGTCCTGAGGGATCTGCCATCTGCGAAAAAGCCTTATCCCACTTAATCGCGGTTGGAGTGCTGCAGGCCACACTTGGACCATCGGGAATAAGTTTTATTGCTGCAGGATTCCTGAAATGCGATTCAAAAATTGAGCGGTACCAGTAGCCTTCTTTGGTTGAAGGTGTTTTTTCAGGAAATCGATGATGCGCATTCTTAAACAGAGCGTCGGTCACTTCAAGTTCTGCATGTGCTTTGAGTGAGTCAATCCAACTGTAGCCGACGCCATCAGAAAACTGTTCTTTTTGCCGCCAGAGAATTTCATCCGGAATGAGGCCCTTAAACGCATGTCGGAGAATGAATTTTTCGATTTTGCCTTTGCCACACATTTTGTCAGAGGGGTCGATTGCCATCGCCACATCAAGAAATTCTTTATCAAGAAATGGAACGCGCGCTTCAATCCCCCACGCAGCCATTGCTTTGTTTGCGCGCAAGCAATCGTATTTATGAAGCATCGATAATTTTCGCAAGAGTTCCTCATGAAATTCCTGTGCATCAGGCGCTTTGTGGAAATACAAATACCCACCAAAAACTTCGTCTGCACCTTCGCCTGAGAGAATCATCTTGATCCCCATCGCGCGAATTTTTCGAGCCATCAAATACATGGGAGTTGCCGCGCGGATGGTGGTAATATCAAATGTCTCGAGATGATAAATAACATCAGATATCGCGTCCAAACCTTCCTGCACGGTAAAATGAATCTCGTGGTGAGTCGAACCAATGTGGTTTGCAACTTTGCGGGCCATTTTTAGATCGGGAGAATCTTTGAGGCCCACCGAAAAAGAATGCAGCTGCGGCCACCAGGCGGGCTCCTGACCCTGACTTTCAACTCGGCGCGCACTGAGACGCGCAGCCAGTGCCGAAATAACCGAGGAGTCAACACCCCCAGAGATCAACACACCGTATGGAACATCGCACATCAACTGCCGACGAACTGCGCCTTCAAGAGCTTTTGCAAGCACCTCATCTTGTGCAGGAATAGATGGCAAAATATCGGTTCTGTTCCAGGCTGGATTATAGTATTTAACAAAGGTTTTTTTGTCGCCAGAATAGTAATGCCCGGGCGGAAATTCCTCGACCGATTTGCAGACATCCACAATCGCTTTGAGCTCAGAAGCAACATGGAGGGTGCCATGTTCATCGCGTCCCATGTAGAGAGGAATGATTCCAAGGTGATCGCGGGCGATCAAATAAGTGTTGCGCGCTTTGTCGTATAAAACAAAGGCAAATATTCCATTGAGGAGATTCAGAAAATCGGCACCCATTTCATCATAAAGGTAAAGCAAGACTTCGCAATCTGACTTAGTTTGAAAATTATGCTTTTGCTTCAAATATTGGGAAGCAAGTTCATTGTGATTGTAAATTTCTCCATTCACAGCAAGCACCGAGCCTGTTGATGCATCGATAAGCGGTTGAGCACCGCTCATCACATCGACTATCGCGAGCCGCTCGTGACAAAGGATTGCCTTGTCATCTGAATACACCCCACTCCAGTCCGGACCTCTGTGGCGAAGTTTTTTGACCAGTGCCAACGACCCGCGACGCAATTTCTGAGGTTCTTCAGCAAGCTCGAGCAGAGCAAGGATTCCGCACATGTTTTTCTCCTAACCAGTAAATGGTTCGCTTGCAGGGTACAGGAGCACACCCAAACACTTCCAACGACGGCCCTCTGACATTTGCAAAAATATCGGAGTGAACGACTTTTATTTTATCATAAAGAACTATAATCATTAATTTTTTCAGTTTTTTCAAGTTTGCTCAATTTTTTCCGAAAAGAGACAATTAGAGTTGGTGTGGCGTGAAATGGCGGGGAGTGGATGAGAGATCAACACAAAAATACTCTCAAAGAAGTGACCCAACATGTCAGGGCAAGCTCTTACCTCGACTACGCATCGTTCCTTGAAGACTGTTTCCAGTGGATCAAACTTCGCTCTGCCAACTATTCGTATATCGCGTTTGCAGACGATCTCGGTTTTTCAAAGACCAACGTTATCCACCTCATGATCCGCGGTAAAAGGCGTCTCAGCCCCAAAGGTGCAGATCGCATCATTCAAGCACTACAGATTAAAAACACCGATCGACTTTATTTTGAAACACTCGTTCGCTACCAAAATGCCCGCTTAACAGCTGATCGTGAGACGCTATTCAGCCGACTCATGGAACTTAAATCCAAAAGCCTTTCGTCGCCGATTGAACAAAGCCAACTCGAATATTATAGCGAGTGGTTTCATCCTGTCATTCGCGAAATGGTTGGAATGTTTGGATTCAAACCCGATCCACAATGGATCGTCAAGCACATTGAACCGCGCGTTTTGCCAGAACAAGCGCGCAAAAGCTTAGCGCTGCTTGAAGAACTAAATCTAATTGAACATGTTCCTGAAACAGGAAAATACAAGTTAAAATCCCAACACGTCACAACCGGCGATGAAATAGCGAGTCACGCTGTAGTTCGCTACCATCAGCGTACAATCGAGATTGGCCGCGAATCGGTGATGAACTTCGACCACAATGAAAGAAATATTAGCTCCGTAACGATGTCCATTTCAGCCGAAACATTCGATAAAATTGCCGTTGAAATTGCCGCATTCCGGAAAAAAATTCTCGACATTTCGGAATCTTCAACCAGTCCAGACCGCGTTTATCAGCTGAATATTCAGCTGTTTCCATTTACAAAGCCAATCAAGGAAGATCCGAAATGAACAAAAAAACAATTCGCATTTCATTCCTTGAAAGTTTGCCTTCTAAAAAAATATTTGCAGCGTTTTTTATCGCGCTCACAACACTTCAGGCTTGCGGCACTGAGACGGGAAATCCAATTATCAAGCGCCCCACAACACCTCGCACGGTGGCGCAAGATACAGTTGAAGCAGACCTTATTGAGTTTGCCGAAAGCTCAGCTGAGTTTGCAGGAAGCACGAATGCCTCGCTCGCCGTTGCCCTTGCTTCGGTTGAAGAGAAAAATTTGCAGTTGGCAGGTTCGGCAAATACCTCGACCACCTGTGTTGGTGGAGGTACCCATGCCGAGGTTTCTTTTCAAAAAAGCAGCACCAGCTCAAACGCATTTAAAAAGGCATCGAGAAAGTCGGAAGTGACAATTGATCGGAAGGTGTCTTTGATTTGGGATTCTCCCAACGGAGGATTGTCTTGCGTCGATGATAATCTCAAGAAATCCGTGCGACTTCTTGGCGGGGCAATTGAACAACGGAAAGGACAAGTCAGTCGAAATATTGTCAGGTCAACAACTTCTGGTGGGCGAAAGAAGAACGAATACACTTCTGCAAGTATGTCCTCCGAGGGTCTCTGGACAACCAACTACAACAGCATTGAAATCAGCGCAGAGAGTGTTTTGATTTCTAAAACGCTCGTTTGGAAGGTAAAAAAGAGCAACGCCATTAGAACAACCGAAGGCGAATCGTTGGAAGAAACTGCAAGCCAGACTGTCGATAACATGCCTATTCAGATGACTCTTGAAAGAAGTCGCGACGCTTTAGCATCGATCAAAACGCGAACAATCAAAAGCGGAACCACACGAACCACCAGAAAAGACCAGAGCGTAGTGGAAACCAGCTTTGATAACGTTGTTTTCAGCGGGCAAGACAGCTGCTTTCCAAGCAGTGGTAAACTCAGTGGTCGTGTCACTCCCGCACCCGGCTCCGGACAATTAGAAGAATCATTTGAGGTCGATTTTTCGGCCTCCACTAATGACATCCCTGAGATTGTTTTTGCAGACGGCGAACGCGTTGAGTTGAGTGGCTTTTGTTTGAATTAAGGGCCATGCGTTTGAATAAAAAAAGGCCCGGAGGCAAACACCTCCGGGCCTTTTTTGACCGCTCTTAGCGGCGTGGGCTTGGACCGCCGAATCCGCGGGGGCCGCGGTCGCCGAAGTCACGGCGAGGACGATCGCCACGCTCTGGCTGAGGACGAGCCTCATTCACTGTCATCGAACGACCGCCCCATTGAGCGCCGTTCCACTTAGAAATGGCTTCCTGAGCTTGGTCGTCAGTGCCCATTTCAACGAAAGCAAATCCCTTGCTACGACCTGTTTCCCGATCGGTTACGATACGAACCGATTCAACTTGGCCACACTCAGAAAACGCCTGCGCGAGCGCCTCTTCTGTAGCAGTATAAGGGATATTACCAACGTACAACTTCTTACCCATGACTTCTCCTTAAAACTCCTCAGCCACTTGGAAGAAGACACGGAATACTGAATGCCTCAACCCAAGAGCGCCGGAAACCTAGCACGCAAAAAAGGACATTCCAAGACCTAATTTGAAGTTTTTTTCACCACACTGGAAGGGTTTGTTCGAGCAGTGTAAGGAGCTCGGAACTTCCGTATTTTACCTTGGGATTATAGTCAGGTGCAGAACTTTTTTGGTGCCGGGAATCAATCAAGACAGCCAGGTCATTTGGATCGAGTCGAGTTCCTTGCTCGAGTGCGGACTGAAGGAGAATTCGTGCAAGGAGCTCTGCTCCGATTTTGTTCGCGCCAAAGCCTGTGCCAAAAAAACTCTCGAGAAATTCGGCTTTTGCTTCTGCGGTTGGATTTCTTTGCGCCTGAATCAAGCGGGGCAGAACCTCATTTGCAATATAATGACAGTAAAAACTCCCCCACGAACTAATGATGGTCTGACACGAAGATTGATAGCTTGTGCCAGCAAGGGCCGCTGGCACGCCCGCGGGAATAACCAAGTAGGGAAGTCCAAACGTGTTGTCGAAGGTCGAAGTCACCTTGGCGACCGCGCTCCAAACAACCGCCTCAGATGTTGTTCGATTATCAAACAATCGATCCAAGAGTGCTGGTGCAATTCCCAGAACAAGCCGCCCTCGGAAGCCTCCTTCAACTTCACCCCTGTATTGCTTCGACAGCGAGAGTCCTGAAGCGACCGGGCCAAGAACATTGTATGCCTGGTTAATAAACTGCTCGAGATGACTGCCCGAAGGTGAGCTGCCTTCAAGCTCTTGGCTGTACCAATACAAGGACTGTTTTCCTGTCCGTGCAGAAATGTCGCTCACAAATCCGCTGCTCCGTGCATTGCGATCCGAGACGATTCCAAACCAGCTTGCTTGTTGAAAAGACCAACGCGTAAAGAATCCATCGTTGCTCGGTCGTGCGACATTGTCGGAACTTGAAACTCGGTAGGATTCACGAAACCAATTTTCCGATAGGGAAAAACCAGCTCGCGGGACGAGTTTGATTTGAAAATTGCTTTCGGCAATTGAGCTTCGCGCGCTTGCACTGAGCAGACGCACAACCGGAGGGTTCTTTTGATCAGAAGTTTCACGCGCAAGTCGTTCAGCCAAAGTAAAATTGTGCAGCGTGCGAGAGTTTTGAAAAAAGCGACCAAGATCATTTCGCGATGAAAGCAGCACCGCGCGCCCAGAGACAGCCTGGAGGTAGGCTTCTTGTGCCAATTCGTTGCGCAGGTCAAATTGAAAATCTGTGAAAAATTGCCTGCGCCCTGTGCGCGCTTCGTTCCAACTTACCGAAGCATCGAATCTGAGCTCTTGATCTGTAAACTGAAAACTCTTTGCGCTGGGCTGTTTTATTTTTCTTATTTCATCCTCGCTCAATTTCTTGAGCATCGCCGTCATCGCATTGGTGGTTGTGTCCTGCAGCTCCTCGGGCTTCAACGAAACCTGATTGACAAGCGAAAGCAAACCATCATCCCGCTTTCTCATGTCGGCATCAAAAAGAAGATTTGCCTGCTGCTCTTGATCCGAGATGGTTATGGCGGAAGACGACTCTAAGCCGCGCAAAGGACCTCTGAGTTGAAGGCCTCCGCTGCTATTTCCAGAGAAACGGGCGTTGGCGATTTTTTTAAGTTCACTCACCTGCTGCAAAGTTGAAAGGGGAATCAGTGTGTAACGTGTCGAAAAAGACGCCGTTGCATTGGCGCCAACATTTGCTGACCTTTCGCTTTGCTCAAAGAACCGAACTCTGAGATAATTGCCATCGACCTTGAAAATATGCATTTCAAAACGCCCGTTGACGAGCAAATTTGCGCGCAGGCCTGTTTGGCTGTGACCAATCAAACTGTTCCCCAAAAAACTCTCAATGTCCCGACCCGCTTGAAAAGCACCGCGCAAGAAGCTGCCATCAATGGCAGTCATGACTTGAGCTTCAATGGGAATAACAACAAGGTCTCCGGTTCGCATTTTGCGGGCATTTTCGATCGTCAAAGGCAGGTCCAGAAAAGACACAGGCGGCACTCTATTGGCTTCGTCTTGATTTTGAAAATGGCGATAAATTTCAACCGAACTTTGCGCCGCTAAATCTAAATGAAATGGAAGAATTTTGTCCGAGAGACGAATTGGTCGAGGGCTAAGTCGGTTGACGATTGTAAATGCCTCACGCCTGATAAACCCACCCTTGCCGTCGCTTTCCGGTTGCATATTAAATCCGTATTGAGCGGACGACATTAATGAAGAGAAAACACTCTTATCCGCAGAAAATTCATTTTGAGGTGAAGGCACAACGATGTTTCTATTGCCCAAGAGCGTATTTAAATCCGCAGATTCAGCGTGAGAAGAATCATTCGAAATTGCCATTGAACTGCGAACGTAGTCGCGCGGTTGGTTCGCGAGGCTTGCGGGCACAAAGCCACCGATCATTGGTCCTGATTTTTTTATGCAGCTGATGGTAGCAGGAAAGACCACTACCATCAGCATTGTTAAATTGATTCGCAACCGGCTCATTTGCATCTCCGCTGGCACATCAATACAAGACCAACTTGCGTGAGCAATCCCAACTAAAACGCCGCAAGGATGCCGGCGTATATATAAACCGTCAGTGTATTTAATGGCGTTGGTGCTTGATCCTCAGCAAATTGAAAGCTGCCCTTGTCGGAGCCTATCTGGCCGCCGCCAAGAATCGTGAAATTTTTTCCAAGATTGATTCCCGCAGCAACTTCGCCACCCATGCGAAGGTATTTAAATGAACTGGAAAGATTTATCGCACTCGACTTGACGGTTAATGAAGAACTGATTGGAAAACCAAAGACCGCACCGCCACGACAAAACAATCGGCTCGACAGGCAGGTGGTCGTTAAAAGCCCTGGATGGATTGTCAACTCCATAAATTTTGCGCTGACTGTATACGTGTCGTTGTCTGGAAGGGTGGTTTTCCCTCCTGTGGTTGCGCTTAGCATCCCGAGTCCCACGTCGAAGGCAAATGGCTTGCGGAAATTGTAGCGAAGGTTTGCTCCAGCAGAAAATCCAAGTCCACTGAGGCCGTTCACATTCTGCGGTTGGCTGCCGTCATCTGCAGCCTGATCCCCAAGATTTGGCGAGAAGGCCTGACGGAAGGTGAGAAGCCCCAATTCTCCTTGCACACCTACCTGCAGTTTTTTTACTGATCCTCCAGACGAGGAGCCGAGAGTAGCGAGCGTTCCTTGAACTCTGGGGCAGTGCCCCATGCGTCCAGTCATCTGCGCGAATGCTTTTCCGCCACTCACTTTGGTTATCCGAAAATTGAGAGACTTTCCGGACAAGGTTTGAACCTGATAAGCGGCGCCCTTCCTCAACTCGCTCGAGCTTGAAATCAGCAGATTGCAACCTTTTTGCTTTAAAACTTCGAATTCGTCGGCACGTGCATTGGAAAAACCGAACAGACAACACACGAACGCAATCGCCCGGAGCAGAGAGCGGAAAAAGCCTGCGCGATGGGTTTCTGATGGATTCACGTTCATTCGACTCCCTGACACCCCAAACCGGTGTCCAGCAACTATCGGAGTCGACCGATATCACTTGAGTAAAAATCGATTGCGTCACAAGTTTGCCAAGGCCACAAAATGAGGTGAATTATCAGACCACACGGCTCGGATAGACGAGACGCTGAGCGGTCTGTGTTCGTTTTCGCGTCTCAATGAGCTGGACCAAAGCCTGCTTGGCCAGTGGCAGCTGACCACGACGGACAAAATCCGCAACGCACAAACCGCCCTCTTCGCCTAGGGGGGTGAAAAGTAGGTCAAGGGCATCCGAATAATTGATTCCCACGTGGTGCATCGCGAGCGAGACAGCTTCTTCAAACTGTCTCTGAAATGCTACTTCTTCAAGGCGCGTGCGTTTGTAAGTCATTGGAATTCCCACCGGCGCAAACCCTCACAACTGCGGCTACCCACCCAGCAGCCGAACCCAAGAGAGGATTTCGGACAGAGTTTCCAAGAATTGAATCATACCTGTTAATTTCTATTATTACTTAGACTTAGAGTGAAAAATGAAACTTTGAAAAACGAACGCTGTCCACAGCAGAACTCCGACTCCAAGGTGAACGAGCTGCATCCAAATCGGCGCTGCCAATGCAACATTCGCAAATCCAAGACCTATTTGCAGCAGAGTGCACGAAGAAACTGCCCAACTCAATTTTGCGAAAGTAGAGTCATCATGAAAGTTTGCCCAATGAGTCTGCAGCCAGAGCAGGTAGCCTCCGGCTGCAACAGCCAGAAATGGATGAATAATCCGCAAGCGAAGTAAAAAAGGAACATCGCCGTCGACGTAGGCTTGCAATGGCAATGCACCCACAGCGCTGTAGAGAGTGTCTCCGAGCGCAGCAATTGCACCCGACATTCCTGCCAATATCAGCAGCAGCGCGCCAAAGAGTGGCAAACGAAGAGTCGACAAATCCGCGCGAGAAAAACAAGTGACTGAATGGGAATGAGGATTGGGCGACGAACGCCAAATAACCAAACTCAGCGCGGCAAGAAGAGCAAACGTATTGGCAAGATGAGCGGACATTGAGAAGACACGCTTGAGCGAAGCGTTGTGTGCGACAAGCTCAAACAAAACCAAACCTGCACCGATGAGCGCTTCTGCGAGAATGAAGCCCAATGACCAATTGGCTGCACTGCGCAGACCATGGCCTTTCGGGACAACCCGACGCGACATGAAAAAGAGAATGACAACCAACGCCAGAGAAACACCACTTGTTAACCGATGGGTGAGTTCAATGATTGTTTCGAGCGCGGCCGCGCGCGGCACCACGGTTCCGTTACAAAGGGGCCAGTGATCGCCGCATCCAGCTCCAGAGCCAGTGGCACGCACAAACGCACCCCAAAGTATGACGAGAATCATGTAAATTAAGGTCAACCAGGCCATCCGCCGGACCAAACGCAGGCTCATATCGCCTCCCGGATCTTTTCAACCGCAGCACAAGCAGCCCTTAACAGCACCTCCACCGAGAGAGCAAGCTGCGACATTTTCCCGGCTCTAATGATGGGTTGCCGCCCTCAACGAGCGTCTGGTATTTTCATGACAGAACAATTGTCCGAATTTAGATGGCAGGTTTGCACCCATGAAAATAGCACAGCTAGTTCCGTTGAACATTGTTATGCTCACACTCGCAGCGATTGCAGGCTGCCGCCGAGTGGACTCTGCTGAAAGTTCAGCCATGGCAACCAAACCCTCTGAACTTTTTTCAACGGACGCAAAAAAACGCTGCAACGAGCGTGCAAATCAACTTCCGTTGAACAGCGCGCAACAATCCAGCCTTTGTGATGGGGCGAGCTCAAGTGCTCCGGTCGATTGTTTCAAAAGAAAAACCGCACAGGGAGCTTCACCTGACAGCGCGGTCGCGCAATGTCGTGGTGTCCGCTGACGGGCAGGCAACAGTCTCAATCCAAAGATCCGTCCAAAGATTTTCTCCAGACAAAGACAGCATTGCCGTTGCATTGCTGACTCTATTTTCGGCAATAATCTCCCACTCTCCAAACACATCGATCGACTGTTCTTGCTGTTGGCATTCAATTGATTCGCCGATTAGAAATGCTTTATAAAGTAACACCTTCCCCTCGAAAGGACTCCCAAACGGAAGCGTTCCCGAATGAGCAAACGCAACACCCCCTGCCTGACCGCGAAACTGTAATTGCACTTCTGCCGCACTCGACTTTCGCGCGAATGCAAGTGAACGGTGAGTAAAAGTTTTTACCCGATGATGCGCGGGAACCTTGAATTTTAATGCAACAGAACAGTTCCGACTCAGGCTTTGACCAGGGCGAGTATCGAGCGGAAGGTCGAGCAACATGTCGGTGAAGTGAATCGTCAGTTTCGATTCATCCACCTCGCTCCTTAAGAGTCCACACTCGCTTCCCAGGGTGTGCAGCGTGGATGTGTCCCATTGTGCCAAACCTTTCGCTGCACAAATCAAATTCGAGAAAAGCAGAGCAAGCAAAGCTAGGCTGGTTGAAAGAGTGTTCTGCAAGTTGATAAACTTCATAACCTTCTCCTCAGTCAATTCCACCTTCAGCAAGATTCTTCAAAATCCTTTTTCCACTTGGGACCCCACCCTTTCGTTCTTATCTGAGTACTCGCTTTTCAGACCACCACTTAGGCTTTACATTTCAATCATTCTTGTTGTTTTTGGGGGAACCTGAAATGAGCATTCTCCAAGGCAAACGTTTGTTGTGCGCAACCGATCTCTCTCATCCTCATCTTCAAACAGAGCGCAACGCGCTGAGGGTGGCGGATCAATTGGGTTGTGCCTTGACATTTCTTCATGTGCTCGAAGACGCGCCTTTATTTCTTGGACCCATGCCCTTCGAAGAGGGGCAAAAATGGGACCAACTTGAAACTCGATATCGCGGCGAACTTCTTGCACAAACACAAATGAAAGCAGAAACAGCACTTGCACCGCTTAGGTCTGAAGATGGACATTTTCAGGTGGTTATAAAACTCGGAAGCGCTGAGAACGAGATATTGAGTTTGTTGGAAAAGGAAGTTTCTCAGTTTGCTGCCGTGATTGTTGGTCGACACCATCATGCAAGATTATTTTCGGCAGTTTTCGGCAGCGTTGCGCAGAGAATCCTTGAGCAAAGCCCCGTTCCTGTTCTCATTCTTCCTCTCACTGAGGCCGGTGAACGTGTGCACTTTAATAACATCGCTCTTGCCACTGCGCTGCGACCCGACACTCATTCAAGCGATCATATTTTACGCGATTTTCTTGAAAATGATCCCAAAAAAGAACGGAAAGCGTTTCTCGCCCACTGCTTTGAGCGAGTGGCACCCGGCTACTCAGGATTTGAAACAACCGATGCCTATGCAACTTATAAAGAGCTTGAGATGATCTATGACCTTGCTGAATCGCGACTCGAACGGGCCGTGCAGGAACGTGCGCGATATCTTTGCGATGAAGGATTCAAGGCGAGCGGACATCTTCTGGTTGGTCAGGCCGAGTATGAGCTACTGAATTTTGTTCAGGACAACAAAATTGACCTGATTATTTTTGGCCGTCACGCCCGCGAGGGCAGACATCGCTTCCAGTTGGGGCGTATGGTAAACAGGTTTATCAGAAAAGCACCCTGCGCCGTTCTAGTGGGATGAACCTGAATGCCGTTAAATCTGATGCAAAAGAAACTGCTCAAGCAAGAAGACATCTTTGCTCATCTCCCTCAATCCGGGCATGTGGTGGCCGCCATGGCTGCAGCCGAGCCGGGAGTTTTTTTTGAGAACATTCACCTTCACGCTGAAAAACATCTTGGCCTAAATATTCATTGCGCCAATCCCACGAAGCCCTATGCCTGCTTCACGGATATCCGTCATTCAGAAAACTTTCATTTCAATGTGATGTTCTTAACTTCCGCAGTGCGCGCATCTCAAGGACATAATTTAGTTCACTACGTTCCCCAACATCTGTCGCGCTGGGCACAAAACGTATCCCGCAGACACACGATCGATGTTTTTTGGGGGACATGCAGTTTACCTAATGAAAAGGGATTTGTGAGTTTGGGCGTGAATGTTTGCTATGAACCAGATCTTCTCCGCAAGGCCGGCAAGGTTATTTTGGAGGTGAATCCAAACATGCCCGTTGTTTATGGAGATACTTTTGTTTCCGTCGATTCTGTGGATCACTTTATCATCAACGATCGTCTATTGCCCACACTCATCAGCGAGCAACCCTCGCAGGAAGACAAGATTATCGCCCAATATATTTCTGAACTTGTGCCGGATGGTGCAACAATTCAGCTCGGAATAGGGGGTATTCCAAATGCAGTTGGCGAATGCCTGACACGCAAAAAAGACCTTGGGATACATACTGAACTTTTCACAGAATCGATGCGAACTCTTTATGAGCATGGAGTGATCAGTGGAGCTCGCAAAACTCTTTGGCCTCGGAAAATGGTTGCAACATTCGTTTATGGCTCGCAAGAGCTCTATAAATTCGTTGGTGAAAATCCGGCACTCGAGCTGCACCCAGCCTCAATTATCAACGACCCCAATCGCATTTGCCGCAACCATCAAATGATTTCTATCAACACGGCTGTTGAGGTCGACATCACCGGCCAGGTCTGTTCTGAATCTATTGGACATCGGGAATTGAGTGGTGTGGGCGGAGCAACCGACACGCACGTGGGCGCTCAACGTTCAGAGGGAGGACGCGGGATCATTGCCCTGCGATCCATGACTTCAGATGGCAAAAGCTCGAAGATCTGCTTCGAACTCAAGCCCGGGGCCAAGGTCTCAATCAGCCGAAATGATGTTGACACCGTTGTGACCGAGTTCGGAATTGCCGAGCTTATTGGCCTCTCCGTTGCAGAACGCGCAAGAGCTTTGATTGCAATCGCCCATCCATCGGCCCGTGAACAGCTGCAATTTGATGCGCGGAATGCTGGCTATATTTGATATTGACCAATGCCGGACCTCTTCGCATTGTCTCGCTTGTATTTCCAACTGGCGTTGCACGGGTCAAGGTTGCTTTCGACCCACCGTTGCATCTGGATGTCGACTCCCTCTCGCTCGCCCCAAGAAATTGCGGTATCATGGCCAATCCCTTCGAGGGAGGGACTTTAAACTTTACTTAAATATATTCTCTGCAAGGAGCGCTGAGAATGACCACTCAAACCGATGGATTGGCAGCAAGCACAAGCTTTGATTCTGGAATCGTTCCGCGCACGAGCTCTCCAGAAGTCGTCGAAATGAGTTGGTTTGCACCGATTTGTTCCGACGATTTTGAGTTTCTGGGAGTCCCGGATTCTCATCTTAAAAGTTCATGGGCCCATACCTCCAAGATAGCGCTTGAGGCTGAGCGGCAGGGTTTCAATAATATGCTTTGTCCGAGCAGTTATCAGGTGGGGCAAGACACTCTCACCTTTGCCGCAGGCTTAGCTCCTCAACTGAAAAAAATGAGCTTGCTTGCTGCCATCCGCTGTGGCGAAGTGCATCCCGCAATGTTGGCTCGCACACTCGCATCTCTCGACCATATGCTCGAGGGCCGTTTGACGGTGAATATCATTTCTTCTGACCTGCCAGGCGAGACACTCGATTCAAAAACGCGCTACGCGAAATCCCGCGAAGTTTGTCAAATTCTGCGCCAGTGTTGGACTCAAGAACAAATCGATTTCCAAGGTGAGTTCTATAAGCTCAATCTGCCCACGAACCCGTGTAAGCCATATCAACAGAATGGCGGGCCGCTGCTCTATTTTGGCGGACTTTCACCCGATGCTCTTGATCTGTGTGCGCGCGAATGTGATGTGTTTTTGATGTGGCCGGAAACAGAAGACAGACTCCGTTCTCACATGCAGGAAATGACTCGACGTGCGGAAACTTATGGTCGGCGGGTTGATTTCGGCCTGCGCGTGCACATGATCGTGCGCGAAACGGAGGCCGAAGCCCGCGCTGCAGCGCAACGTCTTGTATCGAAGCTTGACGACGACAAAGGCAATGAAATTCGCAGCCGTGCACTTGATTCCAAATCTTTTGGTGTCGCCAAACAAGCAGAAATGCGCACCATAGCAGATGATGAAGGCTTTGCTGAAGAATTCCTATGGACAGGAGTTGGGCGAGCCCGTTCGGGTTGCGGCTGCGCTCTTGTTGGAACTCCAGACCAAATTGTTGGTAAACTCAACCGCTATATTTCCATGGGTATCCGTAGCTTTGTTCTTTCAGGCTATCCACATTTCGACGAATGTGGTCTGGTTGGGAAATACATCCTCCCGCGCTTTCGCCGCGGCAAGCTCGCTGAACTGCAAAATCGAATTCCAGCAACACCTCCAAACACCCCGCTTGGCGCAGGAGTCCGGAAATGAATAACGCTGCAATTTCTCCACTCGTTTTTGGTGCATGGCGATTGGCCGACACTCCCGCAGAAGCAAATGCAGATGCCGTTGCACAAAAGATTTCCATGGCACTTGAACACGGAATAACAAGCTTTGATCACGCCGACATTTATGGTGATTACACATGCGAAGAACTTTTCGGCGCTGCAGTTGAAAAGCACAAGCTTCCGCGCAGCAAAATGCAAATCATTACGAAATGCGGAATTAAGCTTATTTCAAAAAATCGTCCTGAGCACGGCCTTAAAACCTATGACACCACGCGTGAACATGTGATGCGTTCAGTTGACAGATCGCTCAAGAATCTCAAAACAGATTTCATAGATCTCTTGTTGATTCACCGTCCAGATCCGCTGATGAATCCTGCCGAGCTGAGCGAGACCTTCAATACTCTGCATAAACAAGGCAAAGTTAAAAATTTTGGAGTGTCCAACTTCACTCCTGCGCAGGTCCGCATGCTGCAATCTGGGATGAACCAGAAACTCGTCAGCAACCAAATCGAATTCTCACTGCTCCACACCGAACCGCTTTATAATGGTCAGCTGGATCAGTGCATTGAGATGGGCATGATGCCAATGGCTTGGTCGCCGCTTGCAGGTGGACGCATGTTCGCGCAAAGCGAAGAGCGCACCCGCAGAGTCCGCGAAACACTCACGCAGCTGGCGGCAAAGTACAACACAGCACAACCGGAAACCATCGCCTACGCCTGGCTTCTCCGCCACCCTGCACGGATTGTTCCCGTTCTTGGCACCGGCAAAGCCGAACGCCTCAAAGCCGCCGTCGCTGCGCTGAAGATTCATCTCGAACATGAAGATTGGTTTCACCTTTTAAAGGCTGCGGTTGGCCACGATGTTCCGTGAGAAAAAATTTGTTATATTCACCCGTGCGTGCGCTGTAACAGTCGCTCTTTTCACCGCCGCTTGTACCAGGTCGCACGAGCGAACATTGCGGGTTCTGACCTTTCGCGATCGGCAATCTGCGGCCCTGCGGCAGGCGTTACCGGAATTCGAAGACGCATTTAAAATAAAAGTGCAATTCGATGATATTCCGGCATCAACAGTTGCAACAAAAATGATGACCGATTTGGCCGCGGGCGGTACTTACGATGTCTACGCCATTGACGAACCATTTATCCCACAGTTTTATTCTGCATTGTTGCCGGTTGAGAAATGGCCAAAAACCAACGTTAATTTGGACCTCACGGGCTTCGAGCCAAAGGCCATTGAAGCTGCAAAAGTTGACGGCGGGATTGTCGGATTGCCCGTCAATGGCAACGTCTATCAATATATTTATCGTAAAGATCTCTTTGAATCAGAGGCTGAAAAAATCGCTTTTCAAAAACGCTTTGCTCGCCCTCTCCGGCCTGCACAATCGATGAATGAATTGCTTGAGCTTGCGCAATTTTTTCATCGCCCACCAAAACTCTACGGGTTTGCGCCTTTTACCAAAATGTCGGAAGGCACCACCGTTGAGCTTTTATGGCTTCTCGCTGGATTTGGATACACACCTGGTAGCGAAATCGCCTCTCCGACTTTGATAGATAAAGCGCTGAGTCATTATGGCGAATTGCTAAAGACCGCACCAAAATCGGCGCGCTCGTGGCATCACAGTGAACGCATGTCTGCTTATGCCAAAGGCAAAGTTGCACAGATGATGACCTGGAATAGCTTCTTCTTCGACCTCGAAGATGAACACAAGTCTTTGGTTGTTGGGCGCACGGGTTACGCTGAGACTCCGGGTCAACAAGCTACCAGCGTCGCTGGCTCGTGGATTGCGGGAGTGAGCAAAGCATCTCCCGAAATCGGCGCCGCTGCTGAATTTATTCGTTGGTGGACATCGCGCGAGGTGAATGAACGATTGCTCAGCAAAGGCCTTAGCACTGCGCGTGCAGATCTGCTTGCACGTCAGGATTTGTCGACACGCTTTCCATGGCTGACAACCACGCATTTAAATTTTCAGAGAGCCTTTTTACGACCAAGACACAATCAATATCGCGCAACCTCAGACGACCTGAGCAAAGCATTTACGCGCTGGATTGCTGGTCAAGCAACGCAACAACAAACCAGTGAAACCCTGACCATTGCGGTTGGACGCATGAATGACATTGCGCTTGGGAATTCGTTGCGCAAGGAGGCGCACTGAATGAACACACTCCGTTCACAGCGCTCAATCATTGCTTTCGTCATTCCCGGATGTGTGTTGCTCACGCTCTTGATTGCCTGGCCCATTGTGCAAAGCGGAATCAGCGCGTTAACTATCTCTTCAAACCAACACGACAACACGTTAGATTCAAGCCGCATCTTCGCAGGGCTCAGTCATTTTAAAACACTTGTCAGCCAAGTCGCCTTTTGGTATTCTTTGGCTCTTGCAGCTCTGTTCACCGTTTCAACAACAATTTTGGAAATACTGATTGCAGTCAGCGTGGCGCTCTTTCTGTATTTTCAAAAAACCCTCCCGCGCATCGTTGAAGTGCTTTTGATTTTGCCTATGTTTGTATTGCCGGTGGTCTCGGGGCTAACATTTCGCTACATCTACGATCCAAATGATGGTCCACTTTCATTTCTCTTTGAAGCACTTGGCTGGGAACCTTTGGCTCCTTTATCCGATGCCGTATGGGCCTTCTGGGCCGTTGTCCTGCAAGACATTTGGCGCATGTGGCCATTCTTATTTTTAATCGTCTACGCGGGTCTCAAGGCGTTGCCCAAGTCTTCTCAAGAAGCTGCACGCATGGACGGTGCAAACACGCGAATTTTGATCACCCACGTTATTCTTCCTGCGCTTCGACCAACGCTTGCGATTGCAATTGGTCTCAAGGTGATGGAGTCGCTCAAGGTCTTCACGGAAGTTTATGTCATGACAGGAGGCGGCCCTGGAGATTCAACCACGCTCTTATCTCTTTTCGTGGTCAAACAAGCTTTTCACTTCTTCCAGGTCGGGCCTGCATCTGCCGCATCCATTCTCCTTTTAGCGCTTGGAATGAGTTTGGCGTGGGGCATCACTCGCATGCAAAACCGCGCGGCTGCCTTGGGGAGCAAATAGCCATGACAACAGCAAAGCCATTGTCGCTCCCGCTTGTTGCAAAAATATTTATTGCTTTGCTTTTGTTTCTGCAGGTGGCACCCGTTGCAATCATCCTGCAGACCGCGTTCAAAACACCCCGGAGCTTGCTCGAGTCGGGTGCCTTTTCTTTCGACGGATGGACACTTACAAATTTCCACAGGCTTTTTGTTGAGCAGAGTCTTGCACCCGATCTCTTTAACTCACTCACAATTGCGACAAGCTCCATGCTCATGTCCATTGCGTGCGGTGCACTGATGGCTTACGCGCTCACCCGTTGGCAGAGCAAAATGCGCAAGCATCTGCTGACAACTCTGCTCGTCTCGCGCTTGTTGCCACCAGTTGCATTGGCGCTGCCGCTGTTTCTGGTTCTGCAACAACTCTCTCTTCATGACACCCTTTTGGGCCTTGCATTGGCGCATACGGCACTCAATTTTCCATTAGCTACATGGATTCTCATGCCATTTATGGATGCGGTTCCACGCGCTCTTGAAGAAGCTTCTGAACTTGACGGAGCTTCTCGTTACCAAACATTTCTTCACATTATTCTGCCTGTCAGTAAACCAGGCTTGGTTGTTGCGGCACTCTTTTGTTTTTTGATGAGCTGGAATGACTTCTTGTTTTCACTTATTTTAGCCGGCTCTAAAGTCAAAACTGCGCCCCTCACGCTGAATGGATACGTCACCGGATTCGGAACCGAATGGGGGCCGCTGTGCGCAGGAGCCTGCGTTTTGCTGCTGCCTGTTTTTGCTTTGTCTTTTAAATTACACCAACACATGATTGCATCACCAACACAAGGTGGTGTGAAGGGAGACTGAAATGCGAATTTCAAATGAAGTTGCCAATGATATCAATTTCGCTTTAACTCCCGAATGGCCATCACTCACAGCAAGGGCACGCGGAGCCGTTCGTCATATTCCGGTTGAGGCGTGTGAATTTATAGGCACGAAAGATAAATTTGGCTTTGCTCTATTCAACTTGAAATTTAAAGATGGCAGCTCCTCTGCCTTGCGCATTGGTGCACTCGACTGTACGCCTGCTGCTTGGGTTATTTGGATGGGCGATACACCAAGAACTCATGATCTTCTCAGCAGCACAGCTTCGCATCACATTGAGATTTCCTCTGGAAAAAATTCCTGGATTCTGAGCTCAGCCGCAGGGCAGTTGGAGATCAAAGCCAACAACGCAGCCATGCAAATGCGAAATACACGCGGCGAACCCACGTGGAATTCTGTGGGTCTTGATCTTTTTGTTGGCGATGTGCCAATGAGTTTTGCAATTTTCAAGCATGCAGATGGCTTCGGTTTGTCGCTCGATATGGGTGAATGCCAACAGATTGTTGGCGGGGGCGAGCAGTTTGGTGGGATGAATCTTCGTGGACGAATTTTTGATGTGATGAATTCAGACGCTCTTGGCGTCAATGGGCATCTGCGTTATCAAAGCACACCCTTCTTTTTGACGAACAGCGGACTCTCTTTTGCAATGCTGCAGTGTGAACCAGGGCGGATTGATTTTGGTTCTCGCCGACATGACATCACAACTTTTTCAAGCGATGGCCCGGTGCTTGGCCTTTACCTTGCCAACTCGGCGCAACCACAGGTTGCGATCGAACAATGGCGTGCGTTGATGGGTGGAGTGACCGGTGTGCCCGACTGGAGCTATGGCCTCTGGCTTTCACGCTGTTTTTACAAAGATGAAGGCGAAGTGCGTGCTGTTGTTGAAGGCAATCGAAAAAACAATCTTGGTGCATCGGTTATCAACCTTGATGCGCGTGCTTGGATGCGCGCGCAAACCCGCACTGACTTTGTTTGGGACACCGCGCGCTGGAGCCCTTACCAAACCTTTATTCCATGGCTTCGAGAGCAAGGTTTTCACGTCTGTCTTTGGGAAAATCCGTACGTTTCTTCAGCCACAGAAACTGTCTATGCCGAAGGCGTTCAGAATGGTTACTTTGCGCTCACAGACAAAGGCGATGTTTATCCATACCAATGGGTGCCCACGGGCCTCGAAGGCTTTCCCCAACCTCCCATCGCCGGCCTGGTTGATTTCACCAACGCCAAAGCTTGCAAATGGTGGCAAGATCTTCATCGCCCTTATTTGCGCGCAGGTGTGACTTGCTTCAAAACTGATTTCGGAGAAGAGATTCCGCACGATGCCCGCTTTTGCGATGGCTCAACTGGAAAAGACCTCCGCAATGTTTATTCCGACCTCTATAATTTGTGCGTGATGGAAGTTGTTCGCGAAGAGTGCGGCGATGAAGGAATTCTCTGGGCCCGCTCCGGATACACAAAAATGGGAAAAACCCCGGTGAAATGGGCTGGCGATAGTCAGACGTCGTGGAATGCACTGCGCGCTTCGCTGCGCGGTGGGTTGTCGCAAGCTGCAGGCGGAGCGGTGTTTTGGTCGCACGACATTGGCGGCTTTTATGGCCCATTGCCCGATGCTGAGCTTTTCGTTCGCTGGACGCAAGTGGGCCTGTGGGGAAGCCATGCACGCATGCACGGAACGTCGCCGCGAGAACCCTGGGAATTTGGCAAAGACGCGCTCGATCAGGTGAGAAAAGACGTCCATTTCCGCAATCACTTGCGACGCTATTTCGTTGCTTGTGGTCGGGCTTGTGTGAGCTCACAGCAAAGTTTCATTCAACCCCTGTGGCTGCATCATGCAAGCGACATGATCGCTTGGACAGTTGAAGACCAGTTTTTTGCTGGAAGCAAGGAGGTCCTCGTGGCTCCTTATCTCTCGTCCACCGGAGGCAGACGTGTTTACCTCCCGGAGGGAGACTGGCTCTGTTTAGCCAACCAGAAAACTTATACAGGGCGACAAGTGATTCAAATCGAGCGCTGGTCTGATTGTCCGGTTTTTGTAGAGACAAATTCGCGATGGCTGAGTCTGTTTAAGCAATAGCCCCAGCCAGGCCTGTCACAGCGTACGTCTTAATAGTGGTGTTTTTTCCTCGTAGAAGATCATCAGCAAGAAAAACAAGTCCGAGATCTTTTTCGAGACGAGTACGAACATCTTCGCTGACAAGAATGTCGACGTGATGCTTTTTAGTGAGAGACTCGATTCGTGAGGCGGTGTTAACCGTATCGCCCACGACCGTGTATTCACGACGAAACTTGGCTCCGACATCGCCAACAACAGCAAGCCCAGAGTGGATACCTATTCCAATTCTCAAAGGTTCTTCGCCACGCTGTTCACGAACTAAGTTGAGTTGTGCAATTGCCCGACGAACCTTTAGCGCACACTCTACGGCCATTTCCGCGTGTCGCGTATTTTTCATTGGCGCACCAAAATACGCCATCACACCGTCGCCAATGTATTTATCGAGTGTTCCACCGGATTCAAAAATACATTGCACCAATTGCTCATGAACTTCATTGAGAAGCTTAACAACCTCCTGACCAGATAAAGTCGAACTGATTTTTGTGAAGTCGCGGATGTCTGCAAAAAGTACACTCACATCCATTTCTTTTCCCGTTTCAGCCATCTCCTGACTTGATTGCAGAACCTGTGCAACAGAGGGGGAAAAATAGCGCGACAGCTTTTCAAGTTGCATGTGTTCGTCAAATGATCTCTTCACAAGCACATGCAATCGACTCGATTTAATGTGTGTCGCAATCACTGCGAAGATCAACAATACAACGGCGATGTAACGCGAATCACGCGGTACACTCGTATCGGAATGTAGGACTAAGGTGAGTACCAGAGACATGATTGCGGTGGCGAAAGACTGCAACGCACTGAAGTAAAAACCAGACAAATTTATAAAAAACAGCATAAAAGATAGGCCAAGAAGGCCAGTTGCAATCTGCCCCTGTAGGCCCTTTCCAGTTGCCCAGTGTTCAAGTATCAAAAACGTAAAGGGCAGATCGATGAGCGGGATGGCAAATGTACTCGCGTTGCGCATTGATTTATTTTGATTCGCCGCAATCAACAAAAGCCAACTCACAGCTGCATAACTTCCCAACAGGAGCTCTTTTCCTCGAAATGTCTCTAGGGCAAAAACCCAACCAAGAACAATGTGTAGTGCAAAAAACGACAGGACAGTTGCACAGCGCAATACTGCAAGCCTGCGAATATTACCAAGCCTCTCGGTTTCGAGTTCACGGGCAAGAGATTCAACCGCTCTTTTAATCATAATGCGACTTCCTTGCTTCGATAACTTTCAAGGCAAGCTTGCCTCTGTGCTCTTCTGCGAGAAGAACAAACTCCTCTTGAAATTCTCACAATATGAAGTCTTAAAGGTAGGCAAAAAATAACAGCCTTTCTGCACAACAAGTGATAATAAGTTATGCAGAAAGGCTTCATGGAAGCTGCAGATTATGCCGGTGTCCCCGATGATGCAGAGGAAGTGCTCGACTTCTTAATCAAATCTTTAAGCGATTCGATTTCTTTCTCAAGTTTATCGTATTTCGCTTTAAGTTCACCTAACTCACTGAGTTTTTCGTTGAGCCCGCTGTTCGATAATCTCTTAAGGAAGCGTTCCTGCGACCGACGAGCGCGTGGAATGAGCATCGACAGCAAGCCGTAATTCTTGCGATGAATATAACCTTCAAATGAAGCCGACAATGCAGAATCCTGCGACTCAACCCAGGCCTCAGGCAAAGCTGCTATCAACCGAACCGGATGATTCTGTCCGGCATATTGTTGCAATAGCGGGCGAGTTTCGGCGCGCATTTCAGGGTAACGATTTGACAGCGTGCCTATAGCTTTCATAGCTGCAACCCTGACCCGGAAGGGAAGAAGGTGATTGTCAGCAAGCTCCTGCAATGATGGGAGGTCGCTGGCTTGAATCACCTCTGCAATGACTCGTAATGCTCCCGCTTCAACTAAACCTAGGTGCGTATTGCCTCGGACAAGCGACCACGCCCAAAGCGACAACGCATTGCGCTCTTCGGTGGTTCGAAGAGCTGGAGTTTTTCTCAACAACTCAACAATTCCGGACAGGGCTGCATCGCGAACCAACAGCGGCTCATTGGCCTGTCCTGCGATATCCTTGCACTGCAAAAGCCAGTCCTGCTTGTTTGCCAGATGCGACTTGCTGACTGCGGTCACCCATGCAGATCGCGCCAACGGGTGTGTTTCCACACTGGCAGTCAGGATTTCCGCAGCACAGCTCGGATTCGCATCGACCAGCATACCGTATGCACTTGCACGTGCACGCCAGAGTTGCTCAGACTTCAACCAACCCAAGATAAGTTCTTTGCTTTCTGACGAGACAAAACCGTCCATCAATGACTTGGCCGCGAGATACTTGAAGTAACTCAATGGCCCCACAGACTTGCTGGTTGTGAGTATCTTCTTGGCAGAATCCTGCGAGATCTTCTGTTTGATTGAGCCAACCAGCGCACAATTGGGATCGACAATTGCAAAAGCAACCGCACTTTTCGCTGCGAGAATAATCTTTTCCTCCGCTTTCGCGAGGACAAGAGTTCGTTCTTCGTTTGTGCCATCCTCATATTGAATAAAGACGCGCGTTTGCAATTCTGCAACGGCACCGTCGTCAGCATTTTTTTGCTTTTGGTTGATAGAAACTTCAAGCCCATGCGCAGGAGACTCAAGCTTCTTAACTTCCGCTTCCAACTCAACATGTCCGGCACGGAAGACAAAAGTATCGAAAAACTTACGAGCATTGAAACCCGTCGCCTCTTCAATTGCTCTGATGAGATCTTGGGTGCTGACTGGAGAAAACTGATGCTTGGTCAGATAATGCCCCACAGCTCTGCGAAAAGCATCTTCACCAATTGTGTCGCGCAGATGATTGAGAACGAGCGCACCTTTATCATAAAGGTGGGCATCGAAAATTTCTGAAACAAACTCGAATTGATTAAACACAATAGGCCGCTGATAGGTGCGTGATTCTTCCAAATAACCCGCTTGAAAGTTATCCATTAAATAAAATATTCCACTTGCTTTGCCGTTGCAGTGCTCTTCCCAAAGAACTTCCGAGTGGGTGGCAAAGCCCTCGTTGAGCCAGCCCTCGGACCAAGTTTCGCAGGTCACGGTGTCACCGAACCACTGGTGAGCCAGCTCATGCATCACTAGAAAATTCCTGGATTCACTCCCAACAAGGAATTCCTGCGGACCAATGACGTTGTCGGTGTTGAATGTGGCGGTGGTATTTTCCATTCCTCCATACAGAAAGTCTGCAACAAAAGCCTGACCGTACTTGCTCCAGGGATATTCGTATCCCCAATAGTTGGAGTAAAACTCCATCATTTTTGCGGTATCATTCGTGAGCGGTGCTGCAATTTCAGCTAACTTATGGGAACCAAAACACTGACATCGCGACCTCGCCAAGAGGTTTTGTGTTCATGAAAATCACCGCAGGCGAAAGCGACAAGGTAAGGCGCATGAGGGTGCCTCAGAATCCACTCTTGAGTGCGCCAATTGGCATCAACAGTGTCGCTGATGCATTGGCCATTGCCAAGCCCCTTCCATGCCGCAGGAAAACTGAGCCGCTGCAAAACGGTCATCTTCATGCGCGGATCATCTTGGCAGGGAAACCAGTAAGGAGAATCGGTGTCTTGCCCTTGCGTCCAGATGCAATCGTAGGATGCATCGGTGCTCTTCTTCTTGTGCACGAAATAGAGGCCAGCGTTTGGTGTGCTGGCTGTGTAATGAACACGAACAACCGCAAGCTGACCTTGTCGAAGCGGTTCACTCAAGTGCACCGTCAGGGTTGCGTGATCGTAATCAAATCGAGTCGCAGCAAATTTTAATGTCTCGATTGTGTAAGGGTGAGTGACATCAAACGTCGACAGTCCAGCTAACGTGACCTCATGAACTTGCATTTCACGAGCATCAAAAGTCACGCTTCGCGCTCCCTCAGAGAGGGCTTTCACGACCAAGTAGGCGTATGCCTCGAAGCGGTCTTCTTCAAAAGTAAATCGACCTGCGAGAGTGAGGTGAATTTGCCGGCAGTAGCGGTGGGGTTCGTAATAATTCCGGGCCGTGCGCAATGCGGGGAAGTTTTTGGCGGCAGAGGTTTGGCTGGCGGCTCCCGATCCGCTGGGTTGCTGATGAGCAGCTTGAGCCTCGATCATGCGTTCTAGATGCGACCCCAAAATCATAGCGTTCTCCTTCCTCTTAACCCCGAAAACAACTGGTGCGCTTATATCTCCCAGGTTCCCATGCAGGGCAAGCCAAGGGAACGGGTTTTGCCGCTCTGCGTTTTCTGTGCTACGAACAGGTTAAATGCTCGTTCTGTTACAGAAATGGAGGTCATTCAATGACACCGCCGCTGACCAGCAAAAAGATTGCCGGCCTCCTGCTCGTGGCTCTCGCCGTCTTGGAGCTTCTTCCAAACGGCACGCCGCTCGCTCGTGCTGAAACCTTTAAACCGCTCTCAACCGACAGCGCTGACCACTCTTGCCAAGTCATTTTGCGCTCCACAAACCTGCGCAGAAATGCCGAAACGGGCCTCGCGGAACTAGAAAAGGATGCATTAGGCGAATCTTGGTTCACCTTTGATGCACAGGTCGATGCCTCGGTGAATCCTTTGCGGACCGGCGCAACCGTGCAGATGCTCTATCGCGGCTCTGGCGACAACGTTTGGCACGCGGCTCCTTCGGTTGCTATTCCCGGAGCTGCCCCTGGGCTACAGCGGCACAGTTTTCGACTCGCGCAAAACTCATTAAAAGCTGGCGTTGATGCGACCCGGCCGTTACCAAATACAACACTCTTTTTGATTCCCTTCCTGCAAACGTCCGACGGTCGCAGAATTTTCGACCACAATGCTCAACTTGCGAATGAAGATTCCTATAAAATCGACGCCGGAACGAATTGGACATACACTTCGAAACCTGACCTGTGTCCTATTGCAGGCCGCGGTTCGAGCACAGTGCGATTCCTCTCCGACTGGACCATTGAACAACGAGGCCAGATTCAACCCGCGCAGTCGCTGTTTGTTGAGTACGATCTCAAACGCCTGCCACAGTGCCAATCAAGCAGTTACAATGGTCTTCCCGCGTGGCAAACCGAAGCCTTTGTGCGTTTCTACCCTAATGGCGAAGAATTCTCAGCCGCGTTAAACACTCTTCAACAGGGCCAAATGCAACCTATTGCCGCTCGCTTTGAGGTACCTACTCGCGCAACCCATGCGCAATTGTGGTTCCACACGCGAGGTCGCAATTGTGAAGGGGCTTGGGACAGCAATTACGGACAGAACTACGAATTTCAATCCCGCGCGGGGGCTGCGTCAGCTCCTGCATGGGCTGGCGAATGGCGACTTTTAACAAGCTCAGGAAGCGACTGCAGCACGCTCACAAACCCAACAGAAATGGGCGAAGTTTATGGCGTGAGCGAGAAGCAATTATCAACCTGCAATGCGGTTGAAGCTGAAGTTCTCGTTCCCGGACTCACGACGTCCTTCACAGCAAACCCAGAAGCGATTCAAGCACAAGTTGTTTGGAAAATTGATTCAGGTGCGGGGCAAATTCAGTGGCTCAAATACGTCGGGCGCAGCGGACAAAACTATCGCTTCCGATGGATTCTTCCAACTGAAATTCTTAGTGTGCGTCCTTGGCGGAGCGTGGATTACTCATTTCAATTTTCAACCGATGGACTCTTTTGGCTCAATGCAGGCCGGGACAAGGGCGGCCAAATTGGCCAAATGACACCGCGGCGCCTCGAATTCAGAGGCGAGTAAAATGCTAAAATTCGCAACCCTTCTCCGCATCGCATGCGTCTGCGTTTGCGCTCAGCAGTACGCATGGGCAAGCGGAGGCTATACCACACCAGGTTCGCGCGCACTGGGTGACAGCAATACTGCGGCAGATATGCTGCTTGCTGGTGATACCAAGGCACTCCTAAAACGCGACTCTTTTGAGGCTGCAGTTGCTTTCAATGATGAATTTCCAGGTGAGCCTGGCATTGTTTCTGGAGCTCTTCTCAACCGCGCTGCCAACTCAACTCTTGATACAAACGCTCTTATTTGTGTGCATGCGCAAGTTGTTTCAATGACGCTGCGCGCAGACGGTACTCATTTATTTGATGTTCGCTCACTGAAAAATGAGCTCGGTATTCAAGGTCCGCGCGACTTACGCTGTGCGGTGAATGAACAGAGTGGCGACTGGATTGCTGTCAACTTAAAAAATGGCCTCGCACTTTATAATGGCTCCAAGCCTTTTCAGCTTGCAAAAGCAAATTCCAATTGGACTCACACGGTGAGCTTGAGTGACGCTTTTCTCGTGCTGGGTGCAAACGGCCGCGCTGTGAGAATCAAAGCAACAGAGTCGGCCTTGATTGAAACCCAAGATATCAAAGCTCCATGGGCAGACCTTGAGGTCCGCGACACTCTTGCAGCACGCGGGATGAATCTTTTGCGTGCAGGAGACGCTCAACTCTCGCTTGTGTCTGGACACTTTGAAGGCGATTCCCTGCAGTGGTCTCAGCCAGAAAAAATCAGCGTCAGTCCGTGTTCTGAATCTGGCGGTTGTGGCGTTTGGCTGGGTGTTGATGGCCGCTGGTTTCTTGCTGGTTCTTGGGGGAGCTATGTTGGCAAAGGCAACTCTTTTTCAAGATTAAAAACGCCTTTACTTGTTGGCGATGCAACGAGCCCAGGCGTTGCACTGGTTCCCGAAAAAGAACTTTATTTGATTGTCGGCGACATCGATTCCGATATTGCCCGCTTGCCTGACCATGCGCAGCTCGAACGCTTCAGCTTTGCGCAGGGCTGGCTCGCGAATTCTGAGACACGCGGCAAACATTCACGCCGCTATGCCGTTTGGTTGAAAGGTTCTGCGCTTAAAAACGACGCTGAATTATTCTCAGAGACCGAACACAACGCTCTTTTCAGCTACAGCGCTCATGAACGAGCCGATGCGCCAACCGGTGATGTGGTCATTTTCGAGGGAACACTGCCAGCAAAGTGGCCATCGAATTGGGCTGCAGCCGAAGAGCAAGTTGATTTTGCTGAACTGAGTCTTGCAAATGAATGGACTCCTGCCTTGGCAAAGAAGTCTGTTGTTGCACCGAGCCGCGTCTGGTGGAGCGAAGCTGCAGGCTTCAAACCTGCGCTCGAACTGATTAAGAAATCGACTTTAAAATTGTCACCCGTTCAGATTGCCGTTGTCGACAGTGGTGCTGATGTTGACCACCCTGCGCTGAGCAGCGTGCTGTCGCACAATGCGAACGAAATATTAAACAATGCGATTGATGATGACGGCAATGGACTTGTCGATGACGATGTTGGGTATGATTTTATTGCTGAGCTCGCGAATCCTATCGATCTTTTTGGCCATGGCACACATGTTGCCGGCTTACTGAACAACATTTGGTCTGCCGATGGTCTCGCCGGTGGAGCCTACAATGCACGCCTGCGGCTTTTGCGCGCTCTTGATAGCAAGGGGAAAAGTAATAGTATCGACTTGGCTCGCGCACTCGCGGCTGCCGTGCGCGGTCGGGCTGATATCATCAACTGCTCATGGGGCGGTGGACCAGAAACGCAAATTTTGCGCGACGCCTTTGCAGCCGCGCAAAAGGCTGAAATTCTGGTTTTCTCATCGGCAGGAAACGACGCTCTTGACACCGACAAAAATCCTCCCGTTCCAAAAAAATTCCCCGGGGTCGTGTCTATTGGTGCCTCAACTCAGAACCAGAGCCGGGCACGCTTTAGCAATTGGGGAGAGCGGTCTGTTTTCATGTTTGCCCCTGGAACTGACATTGTCAGCACACTTCCTGGAGGACGTTTGGGTGAAAAATCGGGAACAAGTATGGCTTCACCGATTGCAGCCTCAACTGCAGCTTTGCTGCTTGGGGTCGCGCGCGCACAGCATCCTGAATGGTCGAGGGCACAGCAAAATCAAAAGGTCCTAGACTCTTTGTGTGCCGGTTCCGACAAAAGTCACCTTGCCGGAATGCAATCAAAATGTGGTTCTCTCAGTGCTTTTGGGTCGTTGAAGCAGATTTTAGAGGGGGTGCGGTGACTTGCGTTCAAGCGGCCAGTCAAGTACCAATTTTGTCACCAAATCTTCTAACAACGGTTTGATTTAAGTCGGAGTCATCATGGCCAAGCTGGTCATCAAGGACCTCAACAAGGTCTACGAAAACAAGGTGGAAGTTCTCAAGAACGTCAACATCGAGGCTGCTCATGGTGAGTTTCTTGTCCTCGTCGGCCCGTCGGGCTGCGGGAAATCAACCCTTCTGCGCATGATTGCAGGCCTCGAAGACATCACCTCAGGCAACATCGAGATTGGTGAGCGGGTTGTAAATGACCTCGCCCCCGCAGAACGCGATATTGCGATGGTTTTTCAAGACTACGCTCTCTATCCACACATGACCGTGCGAGAAAACCTGAGCTTTGGTCTTCGCATCAAGAAAAGGCCACAGGCTGAAATTGATGAACGGATTCAATCTGCCAGCAAAATGCTGAATATTGACCATCTTCTCGATCGCAAACCAAGCCAATTGTCGGGTGGGCAACGGCAGCGTGTTGCTATTGGCCGCGCCATCGTGCGCAAACCAGCGTTGTTTTTATTCGATGAACCTTTGTCAAACCTCGATGCCCAATTGCGCAGCCAGACCCGCATTGAACTTGCAGCGCTGCACCAAAAAGTGGGTGCGACAGTTGTCTATGTCACCCACGATCAGGTTGAAGCCATGACACTAGCGGACCGCATTGCCGTTCTGAACAAGGGTCGCGTCCAACAATTGGGTTCACCTCTTGAGTTGTATAATCATCCTGTGAACACCTTTGTTGCTTCGTTCATTGGCAACCCAAGCATGAACTTCTTCAAAGGAAACTTGGAAATTTCGGGCGCGAAAAAAATCTTCTCGACCGATGGCATCAGCTTTGATTTTTCGGATGCACCAACACCGAAAAAATCGGGCTCCTACACGCTTGGCTTACGTCCAGAGTCACTTAAGGTACTCGCCAAAGAAGGGCGCGAATCGCAGGGCACAGTTGATTGCACTCCGAAAGTTCTTCTCATTGAGCCACACGGACACGAAACTCACTTGGTTGCCACCCTTGGCAAGCAGCAAGTGATTATTCGCTCAGCTAACCCAAAACGACTGCAAGTCATGGAAGCAGCCACTCGTGGCTCGGATCTTGCAACAACAATCGATCGCAAAGCAATGCACTGGTTCGACTCCACGGAAGAAGGCGGACGCGTGAATGAATTGTCGTAAAATAAAATCAAAAGCTTTTGCTCTTTGTCGGGCACCATTGGGAACACTCTTGGTTGCTCTGGCTGCATGTCGTTCGTCACAGCCGTCGGTGGTCGACCACCTTAAAGCTGCAACGATGAAAGAACCTCGGACACTTTGGGAGCAAAAGACTTCCGAAGTTTCCCGCGATACCAGCGACATGGAGCAAAAAGAACGCTCGCGGGTTTTCGTCAGCGCCGCATCCGTTGATCTCAAAATTAACGAAACTCCCGACACTGCGACGGGCGAAGTGCAGCTCAGTTTTTCATCACCCAGCGGCACCGAGGTGTTTTTCACTCTCGATGGAACACTGCCAAAGTTGAATGGCCATCGCCCCGCCGGCTCAACTCAGCTCTTTTCGCAGTCTGTTCGACTTTCCGAACCCACCGTTGTCCGGGCCATCGCCCGTGATGCTCGTGGAAGCGTTTCGCTTGTGCGCTCCAAAATCGTCACTCCGCGGCGGGTCGATTTTCGCCTCAGCAAAATCCCCAACCGCAGCAAGCAGGTGAAAGCTGTTTACGTCACCGGAACGTTTCGCAACTGGAGCACAGGCTTCGACGAAAACTACCGGCTTGTTCCACAAACCGATGGTTCGTTCACAAAAACTGTTCTCATTGATCGCTCACACGAAACTCTCTTCAAGTTTGTCGTTCGCTATGAAGACGAAACCTTTGACTGGCTCGCGGATTCAACTCAGCCTCAGACAGGCCTTGCTCCCTATAACAACAACATTCTTCGCTCGCCGCGAGCACTTCTTGCCAACCAGCTGATTGGCAAAAGAGACAACTTCATTGATGAAGCAGCCCTTGATCTCGATGCACAAACTGTTGCGGCGCTTGACGATGGCGAGCGCGTTGTCCGTTTCAAGATAAAGATGCTTTCCGGAGACGCCGAGAGCCTCTCAGTGCGTTTTTCCACCGGACAGCAAATGCCCCTGGCTGCGCAAAACAGCTTTTCGATCGACTCTCTGAATTTTACCACCTACTCAGGCCTACTGACTCTGCCTGCGCAATCGCTCGATTCCACTTTTGTGATTGCCGCACAAGACGATTCATCCTCATTTAATCTTGGTCAGAGTGGAATTATTGCGGGCGATCCGTTTTCTGAAAGCAACAAACAAGAAACATTTAGTTTCAAATACGATTCGGTTCTGCAACAAATCAATGGCTCTGATCTTTACCAAGTTCCACTTTGGTCTGTTGACGCGACCTGGTACCAGATCTTCCCCGAGCGTTTCCGCAATGGTGATGTGAGCAATGACGTGGTTGGGCAACTTCCAACCGAGTGGGATAGAAGCCGCTCAGAATTGCTCCAGCTCGACCGCGGCATGACACCGTGGACAAGCAGTTGGTTCAGTTTCACGCCTGTGGAACGCAATATGGAAAGAATCGTTCGCCAGAATCAGCCTGAACTTGAGCCTCGTGAAGTTCAGCGGCAAGTCATTTTCACCCGCCGCTATGGTGGGGATTTGCGCGGCGTTCGACAAATGATTCCCTACTTAAAATCGCTCGGAATCACTGGAGTCTACTTTAATCCGGTTTTCGATTCCGACTCACTGCATCGTTATGACACCAAAGATTATCGCCATGTGGATGCAAAACTCGGGCCAATGACAACTGGTTCGAGTGGTCAACCCGAACTTTATGAAGACGACAAACAGCTGCTTGCACGGGAGCGCTTGGATGACCCGACCACCTGGGATTTCACCCGGGCAGACAAAGAATTCATGCTGCTCACGAGCGAACTCCAATCGGCAGGAATGCGGGTGGTGATTGATGGTGTGTTTAATCACTCCGCATCAAATGGCCCGCTTGTTGAAGACATCGCCAAGCGCGGAAAGTCATCACCTTACTACGAATGGTTTGCGACCTCGTATGAAGGCGATGCCGATTACTACGCCAGGTCTTGTCAACTTTCTGAATTCTATCCAAACGCGAGCCAGTTCCCATATGCAAGCAAGATCCGCTTCGATTCGTGGGCTGGTTTTTGTCCGCTCATTAACCACCGCCAGGGCTTCGCAAACGGAGCGCTTCACCCTGGCTTGCAACGGCATATTTTCGCTGTTCTTGATCGCTGGTTCAAGCCTCGCGAGATCGACGGCATCAAATTCAATGGAGTCGATGGCATTCGCTTGGATGTTTACGCCGATGTGCCTGCTTCTTTTTGGAAACTCTTTCGTAAGCACCTGAAGGGCATCAAACGGGATGCATTGATTATTGCCGAAGACTGGTACGATGGGTACGAGATGCTGCAAGGCGATCAGGCCGATGGCATTATGAATTATCGTGCACGCACTCTTGCAGAAAGTTGGTTTATAAATCCTGACTTAAAAAACAAGTTCACCGCAAGCACGGCACGAAATTTCGTAGAGACGCGCATGAGCAGTTATCGCGAACACACCAAGCATGCACTTTGGACGATGCTCGACAGTCACGACACCGACCGTTTCCTGAGTAAAACGATCTGGCAGAATCGCTGGCTTTCGCCGCGACCACAGGATGGCAACAGCTGGGACAACGACTCGGTGAACAAACCCGATCGTGGTGCTCTTTATTCCAATGATAAGCCTGGAGTGCTT